>Ga0181405_1000037_pt1 | contig 39945 bp, 61 predicted proteins | sample 28SPOviralmetaG_FD_130134 | JGI IMG/M metagenome (GOLD analysis project Ga0181405, IMG submission 130134) | Marine viral communities from the oligotrophic San Pedro Time Series (SPOT) site, San Pedro Channel, CA, USA - 28 SPOT_SRF_2011-11-29 | ecosystem: Environmental > Aquatic > Marine > Strait...
ATGGAATCAGCCCTGAATCAAATGGATGGCCGCGTGCGGCCTGCTGCTCCTTACTGTATGGGCCGCTTTGATCACGTTGGTCGCTATTGCACCTACTGCCCATCTGTGGAAGGCGTCATGCCTGGCAGGTTTGTCCTGCATCCGATGGCTGACGCTGAATACAAAGCCAGCCGCCCGTACTGATGAAACAGCTACAGGACACCGCTTCTACCATCAAAACCCTTCGCGATGGCATCGCCAAGGGTTATTGGACCCTTGAAGACCTTGATGCAGCACCACCTGGCAGCATCAGCAAAAACCACCGCAACCTGCTGCGGGATGAACCCAAGGCTGCGCAGGTTGAAGCGGGCCCAAGCCCGCGAGACTTAGCACCAGCTACGACACCTGAACCCTTTGATTTCTGATGAGCAACCTGAGCCGCATTGAATTCAACGCCACGCCTGAAGAGCGCAACAGGCTGAACATAGAGGCAGCTGCCCACGGCATATCACGCAAAGAGCTGATTCGTGAGCGTGTTTTGTATCCGCAGCGCGTCGCTTCCCTAGGCAATGGCCGTGACTCCATCGATCGCGCCATCACCGCTGTAAGCCGTCAGTACAACGGAATACCCAGGCACCAGCTAGAGCCGATCATCTGTACTGTCATATGCGCGTTAGCAGCAGAGGGTTGACGGTATGCCATAGGTATGCCAGATTGGGTTTGGAGAGATCCCACCTGATGGACCATCACAATTACATGCTCGACCTGTTCGAGTCGTTCCAACAGCACCAAGATCAGCTTGAAGCTTCAAACCTTCTAAAGCTGAAAGCCATGGAACCCGCCACCCGCTACTACGTCGAAGCCTCCCTTGACGGCAGGCTCGAATGGACTGAATGGGCTTACACACGCCATGAGCGTGATCAGCTCATCCAAGACGCCAAAGACTGCGGTTTCTCCTACACCGTTGAGGAGCACGACTGATGACTTACGAAATCACCAAAAAAACAGACGGATTTTGGTACAAGTGCTGGTTTCACTCTCCCGAGCTGCAACCATTCGCTGAAGTCGAAAATGCTCTAGTCGGAGCAAGCCTTGGCCCTTTTGCTACAGCTCAGGAAGCAGAAGCAGCTGCAAAAGAATTTATGCAGAGCCTCTAGCCACACCTCGGGGAGCCTGATGCCTGACTCTTTCCCCAGCAGGCTGAAAGCTATACAACACCCTGGGTGCAGGGAAAGGCAGGGCAGGACCATCGGCCTGATCCATCCCCCGACATCACATCTCAAAACCATGGACAAAGATTCCCTTCGCGCTCTGCAACGCCACAATGAACTCAGCCAGTTCCTCGACTATGAGCGACGCCTCAGAGCTGCCTATGCCCGCAGCCAAGATTCGCACCCTCGAAGACGGTTGCGTGAGGATTCAAGTCGGTGATGGCCCCGGTGCCTTTGTTGGCACTGTCAGCTCAATGCACCTCGTAGAACCAAAAATTCTGCAGCTTCAACAGTATTGGCGCAAAGTCCATCGCCCTTGAGCTACCCTTGTGCCAAACCCCTGTTAACTTCAGGGCATGGCAAAAAAAAGCACTAACACTGAAGTCGAAGAACGTGTCAATACTGTCTACCAGTTATTGCTGGAGTCGCATTCGCGTTTTGAGATCGTACAATATGGTGCGCAAAACTGGGGCGTGCAAGCACGTCAGGTTGATAAATACCTGGCAAGAGCAAGGCAGCTCATCGCTGAAGACTCAGAGATCAAACGTGAAGAATGGCTGGCATCTGCTGTGTCTCGGCTTGTGCAATATGAAAAACGCGCTGGTCGCAATGACAATTTAATGGTTGCCATGAAAGCCTTGGAGACACAAGCCAAGCTTCTTCAGTTCGACATCTGATGTCGTTATTGGCTGGACTTACAAGAGACGAATCACTGCTCGCTTTTGCTGAGCCTGTAGATGACGATCGCACAGAAGACATCGTGCAGGTCTTGACTAATGGCCTAACAGAACCACAGCGGCAAGTCTGGAATGCTGACCATCGTTTTAAGTTGCTCTGCTCTGGGCGGCGTTTTGGCAAAACCTACCTATGCATTACTCGCCTGATTTGCTGGGCGATGGAAAAGCCAGGCAGCCTCTGCTGGTACGTCACGGCCAACTATCGGATGGCTAAGCAGATTGCATGGAGGCAACTCAAGACGATGACGCCTGAAGGCATGATTGCAAAAAAAAACGAGACTGATCTGTCAATCGAATTGATCAACGGCAGTGAGATTGCATTGCGTGGTGCTGACAATGAGGACAGCTTGCGCGGCGTAAGCCTGTCAGCTCTTGTTGTAGATGAGGCGGCTTACGTCAAGCAGACAGCGTGGGAGATGGTGCTTCGTCCTGCTTTGTCAGATCAAAATGGTCCGGCATGGTTTATCACCACACCTGCTGGGCTGAACTGGTTTCACGATCTTTGGGAGCAGGCACAAGATCAAACTGATTGGGACACTTTCTCTTTCACCACGATCGATGGTGGCAACGTGTCTGCTGAGGAGATTGAAGCGGCACGCAACACGCTCGATGAGCGCACATTTCGCCAGGAGTACCTTGCCAGCTTCGAGACGCTATCTGGCAGGGTTTATCCAGGCTTCAGCGATGAAAACATCTCAGAAGACATCGTTGATACCGGTGGTCCTATCTATTGGGGCACTGACTTTAACGTCAGCATCATGGCAGGCGTCTTGGGTAGCAGGGTTGGTGACACGCTGCATATTTGGGATGAGTTAGCCGTCAAACAATCGAACACTGATGAAGTGTGTTCAATGCTTCAACAGCGGTTCCCAGGCCGCAAAATTATTGCTTACCCAGACCCAACGGGCTCTGCACGCAAAACCTCATCTGCTGGCAGAACTGACCATGACATCATCAGGCGTTTTGGCTTTGGTTGCATAAGCCCTAAAGCACCATGGGCCGTTAAAGACAAGATCAATGCAACGAACATGATGATCAAAAGCGCTAAGGGCAGCATCCGCCTTTTTGTTCACCCACGGTGCAAGCACACCATCAAAGCACTCAAAAACGTGACGTTTAAAGAAGGCGCTGAAGATTACGTGATCGACAAGACGGCCAACATTGAGCACTGGACAGACGGTTTAGGCTATTTGATCTTGGCCGAATACAATCCACTGCATGAGCGTGCTGGTCGTGGTACTGGCATTAGGCTTTACTAAACTGCAAGCATCGTCGGGCGGGATTTAGCTGTGTATTCAGGGTTCTCTGGGCGGCAACGTGTAGGCAACGTCACTCAGGTGAACGACCCGAATACAGCATGGGTCAACATGGAACCCCACTGGGGTTTGATTGAAACGTTATTGGGCGGAACGTACAAGATCAGAAAAGGCCACAGAAAGTACCTTCCGCAGGAACCAAGAGAGCAGGACATCAGCTATGACGCCAGATTGCTGCGTTCTGTTCTTGCACCGTATTACGTCAGACTTGAGCGGATGCTTGCAGGCATGTTGACTCGTAAGCCTGTGCGTCTTGATGACGTGCCGGATGTAATCCGTGAGCAACTGTTTGACGTTGACTTGCAGGGCAATGATCTACAGACGTGGTTGTTTGCGGCTAGCAGGGTTTGCATACGATATGGGCACGTCGGTGTCTTAGTTGATGCGCCTGCTGCTGGCCAGAACGGTCGTCCCTACTGGGTTACATACACGCCGCGAGAAATTTTAGGTTCTAGGACTGAATTAAAAGATGGCAAGCAGCAGCTGACGCAGTTGCGTTTAGCCGAAAAGATTGTCGTACCTGACGGTTTATACGGTGAAAAGCAAGTTGAGCAAGTCAGGGTATTGACCCCTGGTGCATTTGAAATTCACCAGAAAGATCAGAAAGGCGATTTCGTTATTGTTGATGAGGGCAGAACAAGCTTGAGCGAGATTCCGTTCAGTGTTGCCTACTCGAACAGGATGGGCGTGCTTGAGTCGTTGCCGCCGTTGGCTGATATTGCTGAGCTGAACTTGCAGCATTATCAGGTGCAGTCTGATCTGAGCAATCAGCTGCACATCTCCGCCGTCCCGATGCTCGCTCTGTTTGGCTTTCCTGCTGCAGCAGAAGAGATCAGCGCAGGCCCTGGGGAAGCAATGGCGTTGCCTGAAGGCAGCGACGCACGCTATATCGAACCGGCTGGCAACAGCTACGAAGCGCAGTTCAAGCAGCTCGATCGTATTGCTGAGCAGATCAATGCTTTAGGCCTGGCCAGTATTCTTGGCAGCAAATTGTCTGCTGAGACAGCAGAAGCTAAACGCATTGACCGCAGCCAAGGCGACAGCACCATGATGGTTGTTGCTCAGCAGATGCAAGACATGATTGACAACTGCCTGCGATTCCATGCTGAGTACATGCAGGAACGCACTGCTGGCAGCAGTTTGGTTAACCGTGATTTCATGGGCATCAGGCTTGACCCGCAGGAAATCCAAGCGTTATTGCAGCTTTACACCGCAGGCACGATCACACAAGAAACACTGTTGTTGCAGCTAGAGGCTGGAGAGGTGCTTGGTGATGACTTCGATGTCGAGCAGGAGATTGAGGCGACGCAAACTGGCGGCTTGATCGAAATGAATCAGCCGGAGCCGACGCCAACACCAGCAGAAGACGTCACAATGCCAGAAGCAGCACCGGAGCAGTCTGATGAACTGGATTGACAGGCTGCGCCGAGGTGAGCCGTCTGATCAAAGCAGTCAGCTTCTGTATTACGTGCGCAGTGAGCTGCTCAGTGAGTATTTTGCTGTCATCCGCGTTACATGGTTCAACAATAAAGGTATTTGCTGCATTAGTGAAACCTGCGTAGAGAAACGTGAAATAGATGTGTTGGCTGTGTTTTCTGATGTTGTAGGTATGGCCTTGCGTGCCGGGTCAAATGTTTGTGTAATTTGCGCAGAAGATCCTGAGTATTTGGGTATTTATGACACATGACCACACCTGCGGAGCTTTACAAAAATGCAATCGACCTCAATCGGTTTAGCAATAGTGTCGCGCGTCGAATTGTACGCACATATAACAATCTCATTGTGGATGCTGTTAAGCGTTTGGCTGCTTCTGACGTTGGTCCGACAGCTACACAAGCTGCACGGCTTCAAGCGATTCTGGCGCAGCTGAAGACATCGTTAGAGGGTTGGGCTGGGACAGCAACAGCAGTGTCTGTTGAAGAGCTGCAAGGCTTAGTTGAGCTGCAAACGAAGTTTGTAACCAACATATTGAACGGTGAGTTGCCTGATGATTTGCTCTTGCAGGTGCGGAGCGTGCGAATCAGCCCGCAGTTTGCGCAGGCTGTAGCGACCATCGACCCAACGACTTACAACGTCGTGACGCTGAGCGATGATCTTGGCGCGACAGTAGCTGGAGTCCCAAAGCAGTTCAAACTTGATATTGGCGATGGCACGACAATAACTTTGCCAAATGGGGCAACACTTGCTGCGTCATATAGGCGTCTGGCTGGGCAGCAGGCCGAGATATTTACGAAAGAAGTACAAAACGGTTTGATACTTGGCGAGTCATCGGACAAGATCGCAAAGCGTTTGCGTCGTCAGCTGACGGCTGTGCCCAATAACCAGATCAAGGCGATGGTGCGCACCAGCGTGAATCAAGTCGCCAATGCTGCAAGCCAAGCGGTTTACAGCCAGAATCAAGAGATCACTAAGCGTTACAGGTACATCGCAACGCTCGACAGCAGAACGTCTGCTATCTGTCGTGCATTGGACGGTCGCACGTTTGAATACAACAAAGGGCCAACACCGCCGCAGCATTTCAACTGCCGGTCAACCACTGTCCCGATCGTTGATTACAAGGGTTTAGACATTCCGCCGCCAAAGCCTGGCAAGCGTCGTAGCTCTGGTGGCTTAGTTCCTGCCGACCAAACGTATGGTCAATGGCTGTCTAACCAGAGCAAGGAAGTCAAAGCGGATGTGCTTGGCGTAAAGCAGGTGCCGTACTTCAACATGCTGTCTCGCAAGTATGGGCCGTCGGTAGCGATTAGGAAGTTTGTGTCGGCTGATGGTACGGAGGTGACGTTGCAAGAACTGCAAGCGCGTTATCCTGGTGTGAAGCGTTCTTAGGTCGCTATGCCAGGTCACTACGGACACGGTGGAAAGAAAAAACCTATGGGCAAGAAAAAGCCCAAGAAAAAAAAGAAGTAATGGCTAGGAAGCAGCGGCGCGTACCAAAGGACAAGGCCACTGGTCTGCCTAAGAAGTACCTGTCAGGTGCAAAAAATCGTGCTGCCAAAGCGCGTGAAATTAAACGGACTGCCGACGCCTATAAGCGCGGTGAGTTCATCGACATCAAAGCTGTTTCCAAAGCGAGGACTAAGCAGGATGGCACCAAAAAGAAAGCCACTAAGCGCCGCAACAAAAGAAACACTCAAAAAAAAGGCTGATAAGTCACGATTCACCTACGGCCAGTTGGCTGCTGTATATCGACGCGGTCAAGGTGCGTATCTGTCGAGTGGATCGCGCAACGTGTCTATGGCTGCGTGGGCCATGGGACGTGTCAACAGTTTTGTTTCTGGTAAAGGCGGAGCCCGGAAGGCTGACGCTGACCTCTTGAAAAAGAAGAAGAAGTGATGGCTAAAAAAAAGGATCCACGATTAGAGCGTCATGGGCTTTCGGGTTACAACAAACCGAAACGCACGCCAAGCCATCCAAAGAAAAGCCACGTCGTTTTGGCGAAAGAGGGTGATCGGATCAAGCTCATTCGCTTTGGTCAGCAAGGCGCTAAGCCAAAGCCACCTCGCAAGGGAGAGTCCCAGTCTGACAAGGACAAGCGTGCGTCATTCAAGGCGCGTCATGCCAAGAACATTGCAAAAGGCAAAATGAGTGCGGCTTTTTGGGCAAACAAAACAAAATGGAGCTGATAAAGTAAGACTGTAAACAACCTTACGGGTTATTCATGTCTGAAGAGCAAAGTCAGGGGATTACGTCCCCAGAGGCTCAAAGCAATTCTGAGCTGGATGCACTCAAAAAGAGTGTTGCTGCGCTTGAGAAGAAAAACTACGAGCTGATTGGCAAGCTGCAAAAAAATGAGCTGATAGGTGATGTGCCAGACGACTACAACGAACTAAAGGACTTTAAGCGTCAGGCTGAGCAGAACAAACTTGAATCAGAAGGCAAGTACACTGAGGCTCGTCAAGCTCTTGAGCAGCAGTATCGCGAGGCAACTGCTCAAAAAGATAAGCGCATTGCTGAGCTTGAAGCACGCGTCCGTGAGCTAGAGCTAATCGCACCTGCGAACACAGCATTGGCTGACGTGGTGCATGACCCCAGCATTGTATTTAAAGCTGATCTGTTGAAGCCAGATCAGATTGAACGTGAATCTGATGGCACGGTTGTTGTAGTCAATGGCTACGAGCGTAAACCGATTGACGAATGGGCCAGAACTTTGCCGAGTTACATGCAAAAAGCGCCTAAACCTGTTGGCAGTGGTGCGCCTGCTGGTCGTAGTGCTGGTGGAGACATTCCGCCTGGCACTAAAAATCCATTTTCCAAAAATACGTTCAATCTCACAGAGCAATCGCGCTTGTTTAAAACAGACCGAGACCTGTATGAAAGGTTGAAAGCTGCTGCAAACCGGTAGTATGTGAAGCATAGGCAGAGCTACGCCGAGCCGATTGGGTTACGCCCACACCGTAAACACCAATTTTTTGAGGATCTGTCATGGCGACTCTTCGCTCTGACATCATCATCCCCGAGGTATTTACGCCTTACGTCATTGAGCAAACCACTCAGCGTGATGCCTTTTTGGCTAGCGGTGTGGTGCAGCCTATGGCGGAGCTGAATGCTTCAGAAGATGGTGGTGACTTTGTCCAAGTGCCTTTCTACAAGGCCAACCTGTCAGGCGATTTTGAGCGTCTGACGGATAGCTCTTCCCTGATTCCAGGCAAGATCACTGCAGACAAGCAGGTTGCTGCTGTTCTGCACCGTGGTCGTGCATTTGAGTCACGCGATCTGGCTGCACTTGCTGCGGGCTCTGATCCGATGGCCGCTATTGGTTCCAAGGTTGCTGACTACATTGCCAACCAGCGTCAGAAAGATCTTCTGTCCTGTGTTGCTGGTGTGTTCGGTGCTGTTGAAGACACCACAGGCGCTGCCTTTGCTGGTCTGGCTGTTGATGGTCTGACCTCTGACACTCCGACCGAGCTTGGTCCTCGTCAGATTGTTGAGGCTAAATCGCTGCTTGGTGATCAAGGCGAAAAGCTCGCTGTGATCGCTATGCACCCGAAGGTGTATTACTCGTTAATGGAACGTCGTGCAATCGACTTCATTTACGACAACAACGGTCAACCTGACACTGGTGCAACTGACGGTTCTACCGCTCAGGCATTCGGCAACGTAAACGTTCCGACCTTTATGGGTCTGCGCGTTGTGGTTTCAGCTGACCTGCAAACCAACGGCGCTGCTCCTAACACTGAGTACGCCACCTATCTGTTCACTCAAGGTGCCATTGGCTCCGGTGAGCAACTCGGTCTCCAGACTGAGACCGATCGCGACATTCTCGCCAAGAGCGATGCTATGTCGATCGATCTGCACTATGTGTATCACCCGATCGGTTCTAAGTTCTCTACTGCCGTCTCTAACCCCACGCGGGCACAACTTGAGACCGTAGGCAACTGGACCAAGGTGTACGAGACCAACAACATTGGCATCGTGCGGATTACCAACACCAGCAACCTTGACTGAGGGTAATCACCATGGCATCTCTTTTTGAAGTAACCGCTGGTAAGGCAATCGGATACGTTTCCGGTTCTGCCGTTACCCAAGGCACCAGCAAGTCCACTGGTGTGACCATCAACGCCGCTGCTGGCGCGATCACCACCCATAACGCAAGTTTGGCTGGTGATGCCAATGTCACTTTTACTGTGACTAACAGCGAAGTTGCAGCTACTGACGTGGTTCTGGTGTCTGTTAAATCAGGCGCCAGCACTGGTCTGTATGCAGCTTTTGTTTCGGCAACTGCTGCTGGCAGCTTTAATGTCACCCTGGAAAACGTCGGCTCTACCGCTGGCGAAGTTGTGGTGATCAACTTTGCCGTCATTAAGGCCGCTGCGTCCTGATGGGGTTGTTCGCTTTCCGGCGAATGAAGGAACGTGAGGCTGCTGCGCAAGTGGCGGCCTCCGCTTCTGAAAAGCCAACAAAAAAGACTTCTACTGTGAAGCCCGATGGCAGTAACAATCAACGCAACAGCGGGCGACGCAAACGCCAACAGCTACATAACGCTGACTGAAGCGGATGCGTATGTAGAGGCGATGATCTCTAGCACCGATGTTTCTAAGTGGACTTCGGGCAACACTGACAGTCGTAATCGAGCCTTGGCCGCAGCAACGCAACGACTTGATCGTGAACGATTTTTAGGCGCACGCGCCACTGATACACAAGCATTGCAATGGCCGCGTACTGGCGTGCGAAAGCCCGATACCTACGTCAACACGTACGCTACTGGCTTTCCTTTTCGGATCTCTGAGGATTACTTTACGGATACTGAGATCCCTGATCAGATCAAGCGTGCTCAGATTGAGCTTGCCGTTTACCTACATAACAACGTTGACGGCATTAGCCTGAGCGGTCTGAACGATTTTAAGAACGTTAAGATTGGCAGCTTGGATGTGACACCTGACAAGACTGGTGCTGTTGGTGCTGACCACGTGCCGCCGATGTTTGAAAGGTACTTGACAAGCCTTAGAATTAGTGGACCAGGCAACATCGCTATCCGCAGGAGCTGATCATGGGTTACGGATCTGGGTATGAGCCGACAAAGGCGACACTTATTACAAATACGGCAGCCCAGACTGGTCGTTTTGTGAAGATCATGGCCCTGACGGATTCTGTAATTGCGTCGATGACTTCGCATTCGATCACGGAGAACGGCGTTGCATCTATCACTTCTGTTCCGTTTGACACATCAGCCTGTATTGAGGGAATCGAGATTACGAGCATCACGTTGGCTAGCGGTGCCGTCGTTGCCTACGAGGCCTGATGTCGTTAGCCAAGTCGCTGGAGAACGTAGCCGGTAAGGTCATCGCCAGGTTCGGTGGTGATGTAACGATTCGCTACGTTTCTGCTGGTGACTACGATACGACTACTGGCACGATTCCTGACTTCTCAACGACGATTGAAAGTCATGAAGTTAAAGGCGTTTTGGAAGATGTCAACACGCGTGAAGTTAATGAGCTGATTCAGGCTGGTGACAAGCGTTTGACCGTCGCGGCAAAAGATCTGCCATCAGTGCCCGAAACAAAGGATCGAGTGACTATCGGCGGCATTGAGCATCAAGTGGTTCGCGTGCAGACGACTGAGCAAGACAACACACCGATTACTTACGAACTCATTCTGAGGGTCTAAGGATGGCACGCGAAATCAAGATTAAAGACATCGCTGGCTTGATGGAGGATGAGATTGAGCATGTTGTTAGGGCAACTGCGTTGGAGTGGACAGCCGCAGTAAAAGAGCAAACTCCTGTTCGCGTGGTCTTACCTTCTGACCCGCCTTCTTACAGGGGAGGCGGTGATTTGCGCAATGCTTGGCAAACGCAGATTGGCAAGTTTCAAGCCACGATTACAAACAACATGGAATATGCAGAGCCTGTGTTGTACGGCAATAACTTGCCGCCCTCTTGGCAAGGACGCTATCGCACACGGCAAGGCACTATCCCTGGCTTCCCTGACTTGCTCGGCAAAGAGATCGCAACCAAACGCGTGCCTAAATTTATTACAGCGTTTAGGCGGCGAAACTAATGGCAGCAGCAGATCTCAATGCAATCCGCGCCACAATAGAAAGCCGTTTAGCAACAGAGCTTGCTAACAGCCCGACGCTGCCTGTCGTCTTTCACAACATGGCCTACGAGCCAGCACCAAACACGTCATGGGTGCAATGCCTGACGACGTTTGGCGCAGGAGAATATCTAAGCCATGGCGGCACAACTAACTCTCAAAACCGCATCGTCGGCTTGCTACTGCTCAACATCTTTTCGCCAAAGGGCGTAGGCCCTGGCGCGAACTACGTTATTGGAAAACGCATTCGAGACCTTTACAATAGAGCCATCGTGTCGGGGGTTTTCTTCGACGCTCCCACAGGCCCAGAGGCATTGGCATCGCCAACACCCGAAGGCTTTTTCCAAACACAGGTCCGTGTGACCTTTGAATTTATCGAGGAACTCTGACCATGGCTACTATTCGCGGCGAATCTGGATCTGTCCAGTTTGAAACTGGCGGAGGCAGTCTCGCGACTGTTGTCGGTACTCGTAGCTGGAGCCTGACAACAACTAAAGAAACCTTGGACACGACTGTCCACGGCAATACTTTCCGTCAGTTTGTTGGCAGTCTGGTCAGTGGCTCTGGCACGGTTGAGCTGGTGTATGACCCTGACGCAACCGGTCAAGCTGGTTTAATTGAAGACGTAGTTAAAACGGGCGACACCGCTGATGCGTCGTTTGAGCTGTTCACGACTGGATCTTCGTCTGGCACAGACTCTATTGCCTTCGGCGCAATTATCACAGACATGGAGATTACTTCTACTGTCGGTGAGCTGGTTATTGTGTCCTGCAGCTTTATCACCAGCAGCACTATCACTTCCAACCTTCAGTGATAAGGCTATAGTTTGAGCAATTGAGTTGTTTACTTAATGCCTGCTCAGGCTCGCACTGTTGACTTGCTGGTTGGGGCTTTTGATCTCAACCAGCGTCGCAAATTTGAACTGAAGAACGCAGACGGCAAAAAGGTTGTTGACCTGTTCTTCAAGCCGATCACACGCGCAGATCGTAAGAAGGCGCAAAGCTTGGCTGGCACTGATGAGGCGTTAGACATCAGCACGCAGATGTTGTGTCAAATGGCTGAGCTGGAGGATGGCAGCAAAGCGTTTGCAGCTGCTGATGCGGCAAAGCTTCAACGACAGCTGCCTGAATCTGTGTTGAATGAGCTTGAGCTGTTCTTGTTTGGTCTTGGCGAAGAGACCGAGATGGAGGAAGCAAAAAACGACTGAAGCAGGACAGCTGGACTCTGTTTGAGTTTCATCTGGCCTGCGAACTAGGCATGACCGTAAGCAGGCTTCGCACTGAGTTGACCGATGCTGAGCTAGTGCATTTTGCTGCGTATTACGAGATCAAGCGAGAGGAGGAAGAAAAAGCAATGGATCGCGCAAAACAGAAGCGGCGGTAGGATAGAAGCATTGCTGGGCAGCCGTGGCAAGGTCATCTGTTGAGCTTATTGTTGATGCCTCTAAGGCGATCAATCCGCTTAAGCGTGTCACGGCTGAAACAAAAAAGCTTGAATCCTCGGTTGGCAAAGCGCAAAGCGGTATTCGTCGTACAAATCGTGCATTTAAGGAGACTGGTCGTGTAGCCGAACGCGCTTCAAAGGGCGTAAACAAACTTGGAGGAGCAATCCGTGGTTTAGTCGCTGGTTTCGGGGCTTTTCAAGCAGGTAAGTTCGTTATCTTTAAAACGGCAGAACTTGAGAGGCAGACAAAAAGCCTTGAGGTTCTGACTGGGTCACTAGGCAACGCTCGCAACATTATTAGCGAACTGCAGCAGTTTGGCGCTGTAACGCCGTTTACGAGCGCAGAACTTATTGAGACGGCAAAACGTTTGAAGGCGTTTGGGTTTGAGACTGAGCAGGTAGTTAATGTCACTAAACGTCTAGCAGATGTTGCTGGGGCAACGGGCGCTGACCTTGGCGGCATCGCGACAGCGTTTGGTCAAATTCAAGCAAAAGGCCGATTGCAGGGTGAGGAGCTGTTGCAGCTGCAAGAGCGTGGCGTGGGTCTCCAAGACGAGTTACAGAAGATGTATGGCTTGACTGCGGATGAGTTCCGTAAAGCTCTTGAGGGCGGCCGCATTAGTGCAGATGCCGTCAATTTAGCCCTGCAAAATATCACCGATACAGGCGGCAAATATGCAAATGGCGCAATCGCCCAGTCTGACACGCTTGCAGGCAAATTCAGCACTTTGGTTGATCAAATCGAGCGTGTTGCGCGAACTATTGGCGAAGTGTTGACGCCCGCATTAAAAGGCGCTTTGTCATTCGCGATCCAGACTGTTGATCGTATCAATCAAGCTTTTGCGGCGGCGTCAATTACAGAGCAGCAAAAACAGGGCTTTAAGTTAGAAGCCGAGCAAGAGGTGATGCGTTTTGCTGGCCCTATGCCAGGAGGAGCATTTGGTGCTGGCGAAGTTGTTGTAAGGCATCTTGGCAAGACATATAAGGGGTCGGCTTCGTCGGTTGTTTCTCAGATCACAAATGATTTGATCAATCAAGAAGTGCAGCGCAGAACTGCAGATGCAAGAGGCCCAGGCTTTACGTCTACAGTTATGACTGATCCACCTGCGTTGCTTGACCGTACTAGCTCTACCGGCGGCGGCAAAGATCCAGCAAAAGCTGCTAAAGAAATAGCAAAAGCTTCTGCCGAAAGAGTTCGTTCACTCAAGCAACAAACTTTGCTGGCTTCTGCATTAACCAGTGAAGAGCGTAGACAATTCGAGCAGCAGATTCAAATTGCAGACATCCTTGAGAATGCAAAAGGCTTAACAGATGATCAACTCAAAGCTGAGCTTCAGGCAACGATTGCTTTGCATGATCAAGAAAATGCTACAGCAGCTATTAATAGGGCTAATGAGCAAAGGCGGAAAGATGAGAACGATATGGCTAAGAAATTGAAAGAGCAGCAAAACACAATCACTGAGCTGGACAGAATCTATGAATCAATTGGCCAATCTATTTCTACCGGCGTCGTTGATGCTTTGTCTGCTGCCGTTGATGGCACCAAGGCACTGGCCGACGTTGCCGCTGACACGCTGCGAAACATTGCCAATATCTTGTTGCAGTTTGGTGTCAACACTGCGCTAGGCGGCATCCCTGGAATGTCTGCTTTCTTTGGTGGTGGCAAGGCTAAAGGCGGCACGGTTACGGGTGGTCGCTCTTACATGGTCGGTGAAAAAGGCCCTGAGCTATTTACGCCTGGTCGTACTGGCAGCATTGCACCATCAGGCAGTTTCGGTGGAGCTAACGTTGTTGTAAACGTCGATGCTTCTGGATCGCAGGCACAAGGCAACCAGCCAAACGCCAAGGCACTGGGCGCTGCTATTGGAGCGGCAGTACAGGCTGAGCTAGTCAAGCAAAAACGTCCTGGAGGCTTACTGAGCTAATGGCAACCTTCCCATCAATCAGCCCGACTTATGGCGTGCAGAAACGCAGTGCGCCTCGTGTGCGTGCAATTCAGTTTGGTAGTGGCTACCAGCAGCGTGCGCAGTTTGGGATACAGCAAAATCCAAAGGTCTATAACCTGACCTTTGAAGTATCAGAGACTGACGCTGACACGATCGAAGCGTTTCTGGATGCACGCGCTGCGGTGGAAAACTTTAACTTCACACCACCAGGCGAAAGCAGTAGCAGCAAGTTTATTTGCCGTGAATGGTCTAAATCAATCCCGTATCTGAACCGGGCTACTGTTACGGCTACGTTTGAGCAAGTCTTTGAGACCTGATGGCTTATCCGTATTACAACGTTGACGGCACCAAGTCGATTCACGCTTGGCAGGCGAGTAGAGAGTATGTGATTGGTGATGTAGTTCGTGCTAATCCATCAAAGGGCAACACTCTTGCTTTTAAGTGCATTGAATTAGATGCTGTTGCTCCTGGCGAAAAACCTAAATCAGACACCGAAGAATTTTATGCAACCTTCCCTGAAAACGAACCATCGTTTCCGTTCAAGATTACGCAAACGCTTCAAGATGGCGATATTACTTGGGAAGCGTTTGAACCGTTAGCAGAAGAGCTACTGCGCCTTGCGCCAACTGCAATTATTGATTTGTTCGAGATCCAGCTAACTGAAGCTGTCAATGGTGTAAATGATATTTTGCATTATCACGCTGGCAAGAACGGGTTGACGGAAGACATTAAATTTGGCGGCCAAACCTACCCTGCGGTTCCTGTAGAGATCGACGGTTTTGAATTTTCCGCGAAAGGCACGCTGCCAAGGCCAACACTACGGGTTGCCAATGTCAACAATGCAATCACTAGCTTAATGCTGCTATACAACCCACTAGCAGCAGAAGTCAGACGTATCCGCACGTTCGTCAAATTTATCGACACAACAAACTTTGACGCTAATCCGACGTTTACCAAAGAATCAGATGTCGAGGACGTTTTGATCACGCAAGGTGGAGACACCTTGATCGAGCAGACATTTAACGACACTGCTGACCCTGATGCCAAAATTGTTGAGACGTGGTACATCGACAGGATTTCGTCTGAGAATCCGCAATTTGTAGAGTTTGAGTTAGCGCCAAAACTTGATTTAACAAACTTAGCTTTACCTCGCAGGACTATTGAAGAGTTTTGTCCGTGGACCTATCGCGGTGGCAGGGAGTGCCCTTACGTTGACGACGCTTGTTTTACAATCGACGATCAACCGATTACGACGGGTACGCAAGCACAAAAAGAAGCTGCGGATGTTTGCGGCAAGAGATTGTCTAGTTGCCAGGCGAGATTTCCTGATAGAGAGAAGCTGCCTTTTGGAGGATTTTATGGCGCAAGACTTCAAGCCTGAAGCCGAAAGGCACGCGCACGCCAAATCGCCTGAGGAGTCATGCGGCTTGGTTGTCAATAGCAGTTACTTCCCTTGCCGCAACATTGCAAATGATCCAAGGTCAAATTTTGTTTTAGAGCCTGTCGACTATGCGCGTGCTATGTATTTTGGAGACATCGAAGGTGTCGTCCACTCGCATCCAGACGGTACTCCAGTTAGTGAAGCAGACCGTAAAGCTTGCACCCAAACCGGATTGCCCTGGTTCGTATATTCTGTGCCTGACCAGCAATGGCTGACTATCGAGCCCTAATTGGTCAGCATTGGGAGTACGGCAAGCAAGATTGCTACACGCTGGTTCGGCAATACTACGAGCTGATTGGCGTCAAGCTGCCAGACTTCCCGCGTCCTGAGGATCTTGGCACGACAGACAGCATTTTTTTGCGTAACGCAAAATCACTAAAGTTTAAGCCTGTCGCGTTAGACGATCGACAGAAGAGCGATTTGTTGGTGATGCGCCTTGGCACGAGAACACCAATGCACGGTGCGATTTATGTAGGCGACGACAAGATTCTGCACCAGCGTGTGGACAGCATCAGTGCGGTGGAACCCTTACGGCAGTATTATCGCAAGAGGATTGCGGCTGTGTTTCGTCATGCAACTTGTCATGCTGGCAGGTGAGCTGGGCGCGAAGTACGGCAAGCACCACGAGTATTACAACCTGCAGACGCCAGCAGATGCGATCAAGCTGCTGTGCATTAACTATCCAGCGTTGAAGCAGGACATGATGCAGGCGCACCATAACGGTGTTGGGTACAAGGTTGTCCAAGGTGGTGCCGCGATGGGATATGACGAGCTACAGCTGCCGTTTGGCAGCAAGCCATTGCTCGTGGTGCCTGTGATTTCTGGTGCGGGTGGTGGCGCTACCACGCAGATATTGGTTGGTGTTGGTTTAGTTGCCGCGTCGTTTTTGTTTCCTGGCGCAGGTTTGTTTGGCGCTTCAGCTTTTGGCGGTTCGATAGCTGCTGCAAGCACATTGACAGCTGTTGGCACAGGCATCAGCGCAGTCGGCGCAAGCTTAATTCTCTCTGGCACTGCAAGTCTGATTTCACCACAGCCACAACTTGGCAACCTCGGTGCTAACAGGATCAGAGGCGAAGGTACAAACGTGCGCGGTCCTGGCCCTGACGGTATTACACGCGGTGCAATGGGTCATGCAAATTACGCGTTTACGGGACCAGCTAACACTGTCGGAACTGGTGCAACAGTGCCTGTTATCTACGGTCGTGTTATTGCAGGCAGTCACTTGCTAGCTGCCAATCTTGTCGTTTCTGATGATTCAGACCCGCTAAAAACAACAACGCAAGCGCCAGGCATAGACACATTCAGAATTAACGGTGAGCAAGTAAGTCAAAAGCTAGAGAGCCACGGCGGGCTCAAAGGACGAAAGAAAACTATTGAGATTAAAGGGACTGACCCACAAGAACAGAAAAGAATCTTTGTTGACAAAAAATTTGGACCTTCTGGCGGTGATGCAACTCTTGAGATAGAGCAAACAGTTGTAAGCGCTAAATTAAAATACAAAAAAACCGAAACCGTAAGAAAAAAACTTGATATTTTATTTAAAATAGACAGAGGCTTGTTTGACTATGTTGCTGGCGAAGGCTCAACTATTATAGATGGTTTTATTAGATACAGAATTACTGTTCAATTAACAGGAACTGATCCTGACCCAACTGTTGCAAGTGCTGACGTCACTGTCCAGGGTCTTCTCACAGAAAGCAAAAAAGACAACATCGTGTATGGTCACAGACTGCAAATGCCAAAGGTCTCGGATCGAAACGAAGTCAGGGTTAAAGTTGAGATTATCGATGCCGAGGTGCATGATGATGCAAGGCTGATCTTTCATGCTTACGGCTACGGACTTTTGGACGGAAACGACTGACTTGCTATGGCTCTCAACTCTAAGACCACGCTTAAAATCATTGACGCCCTATGCGAAGGCCCGATTGAGGGTTTGGTAGAGACAGGAGACCGTGAAAAGAAAAGCGTTTTTTTAAACGAAACAATAGTAACGCGTCAACAGCTTACTGATAGAACTGTTCAATTTTTGACAAAGGAAGGAACAGGCACGCAAGGCACGTTTGAAGAAGGTTCTACCTTTGAAGATCAACAAACAACAATTATTGATGTCAATCGGGAGATTGGGTCTAGCTATAGCGAAGAGTTGACTTCAGACAACAAAGTTAAAAGCCGGAATTATGGCAAGGGCCAAGTTGTGCAAGCCATAACCCAAACAGACATTGATTTTGTCGAGCTTGTTTTTACTATACCAAAGTTGTTTTGCGTAGCTGAAGAGGGCTTGGCGCGTGGGCAACTGTTTTTTGCTCAAATCAAGCTGGAGTTGCACATTTGCGGGGTCGATGGCGCTTGGGGGAAGCCGATAGACATAGAGGTTGAAAGTCAGGAAAAGAAAAACATAATTAAAGGGATATGCACTTCAGCCTATCAATTTAAGACTCAGGCTATTGATTTAACGGGCAAAAAAGGGCCTTACAAGATAAGAGTTCGTAAGATTGAGTTTAATGAGCCTGAGGATGCGTTTGAGATTTCATTCAGAGACTTTGAGGACGTTCCAAAGAAAACTCCTATAGCTAGCAAGCGTGCTGATCAAATTCTGTTGACAAGCATAATTGTCGGTAAAAAATTTGGCACGGCCTTTCCGCACACAGCGCTTGTATCTCTCAGCTTGGACGCAGAAGAATACAGCACATTACCTGCAAGAGCTTATGACGTAAAAGGCCTGAAAGTACAAATACCATCTAATGCAAGTGTCGAAAAAAGTGGCAGGTTGAAATTTGATAATGTGCCATTTGACGGCAGCTTGCAGGAAAATAGGGCTTGGACAACGTGTCCTGTTTGTTGCTTTTATGATTTGCTCACCAACAAGCGTTATGGTGCTGGTGACTTTATCAATGAATCAAACCTTAACTGGGTTGATCTAATTGAAATTGCCAAATACTGCAACGAACAAGTTGAGTATGTAGATGATCAACTTCAAACACAAAAAGAGGCCCGGTTCGCAATCAACACAGTTATTGGTTCGCAGGCTGAAGCCTTTAGCGTTTTGCAGGACATGGCCAGCGTTTTCCGTGGGATGTTGTTCTGGAAGTCAGACAACGTACAGATTGCTGCAGACCATGGAGAGTTAAACGACACCGTTGAATCCGCACCAAAGAACGTGCCTGCGATTCATGTATTCAGCAATTCAAACGTTGTTAACGGCAGTTTTTCTTATAGCGGATCGTCACTAAAAACACGCAGTACAAGGGTGCGTGTACGGTACAACGATCCTGACAACTTCCATAAGCCAAACTTTATCTGCATAGAAGATAGGAGCCTTATTGATAAATATGGCGTACAAGAGAAAAGCGTCGTTGCGTTTGGCTGCACGTCTAAGCATCAGGCTCAGCGTATGGGGCGGTGGATCATGCAGTCTGAAAAGCTGCATGACGAAACGGTAACGTTCTCAGTTGGCCTCGAAGGCTTAAATGTCTTGCCTGGCCAAGTGTTTGAGGTGTCAGATGAGATGCGTTTTGGCACGCGATTGGCTGGCCGCATCGTTGGCGTTAGTAACGACAGCACGCCTCCATTTGTCCGTATAGATCAAACAGCGTCTTTGCCATCTGGCACAAACAATAAACTGACTGTTGTCATGAAGGATGGCTCGATTGAGACGAGAGATATTGCAAGCGTAAGTGGCAATGAAGTAAGGCTTGCGTCTGCCTATACGCAAGTGCCGCCTGACGATGCGTTATATGCAATCAAAAATGATTCTGCCGTTCTGTCTAAATACCGTTGCTTGTCAGTTGCTGAGGGTGAAGAGGGAACGTATGCGGTTGTAGGCGTCAAGCATGTAGATGGTATTTACAGGGTTGTTGAAGATCCGTCTGCAAAGCTTAATTCACCAAATCCGTTTTTCTTTGGGGCGGAGCCAAGCACACCTACGGATGTGAAGATTACGTTCCAACAGATCGATGACGGGCGGAACACAACGAATCGGGCAACAGTTTCTTGGACGCGTGGTTTGTCTGGTTCTGTTATCAGTTTCAAGATTCGATTCAAAGTTGGCGATGGCGGCAACTGGATTAACCAGACCACAAATAACAACTCGATTGACATCAGCACAGGACTTGTGCCTGGTAAGCAGTTGATTGTGCAGGTTAAGGCAATAGGGCCTGATCCTGACCGCAAAGAGTCTGCTTATTCAACCGGAGTAACTAGGGAGATACCGGTTGGTGGAACGAGTGACGACTCGTCAGACCTAGCGCAAGTCACTTTGCCTCCAGACCCAGAAGACGTCACTATTGAAGCTATTGGTGTCGATCAAGTTGCATTGCGTTGGGGCGCAACAGCAAGCGGCCAAAAACTTGAAGGGTTTATTGCTGTCATTAAGCACTCATCCAAAACCGACGGCAGTGGGTCGTGGGCAAACAGTTCTATTCTTCGCAAGATTGAAGCACGAACGACATCGGTTGTACTGCCTTTGTTAAACGGTGAGTACCTTATTAAGTTCCAGAATGAGCAAAGACTGCGTAGCGCCAGTGCGGTCAGCGCAATAATCAACATCCCGGACGGCATTCCTCGTCTTAACCATGAAGTAATCAGAGAAGATCAACTTGCCAATGAGTTTGGCGGCGACAAGGTTGGTGTTTACTACAACCAAGACTATGACGGTTTGATTCTTGATGGAGACGCATCGTTCGATGCTATTTCAAACCTTGATGGTTTTACTGCAAACATTGACAGTCATTTTGGAACGCAGCTTGTTCGCGGCGAGTATTTCTTCCAAAAAACAGTAGATCTTGGCAATAAATTTAGCGTGCGTATACAGCGTGTGTTGACGACCAGAGGCCTATACGCAAGCGACTTGATTGATGATCGTACAGAGCTAGTCGATACATGGTCTGATTTTGACGGTCTCTTGCCTGACGATACAAACGTTGAGGTGTATTTTCGCAAAAACATTGATAGTCAAAATTCATTGACTCCAGCAGGGTTGACGGGCGACATTGCATTGGAAGACGGCTCAAAGATTTTGCAAGAAGACAACAGCAGCAAATTTAATCGTGAAGCGGTGCTTGAATTTGAAGACTGGATACCACTAGAAAATAATGCGTATGCGGGGCGGTTCTTTCAGTTCAAAGCTGTACTGACAACGGACCATGTTGATCAGACGCCGATTGTGGATCAACTGGGAGTTACGTTGCAGTTTGAGCGTCGAACGGAAAACAGCACAACCTTTAGTTCTGAATCGCTTCGCACGCTGCGTGACAATGATCCTGAAATCTTGACAGACGTAGTGTTTATAAATGCGTTTTATGCAGACGCCGACACAGAGGTCACTGTTGGAATTACTGCCTTTGGGCTACAGAGCGGCGATTATTACAGGATCACCAACTTGACAGGAGCTGGATTTGACATTGACTTCTACGACAGCAGCAACACTGTTATTGACAGAAATTTTCAGTACACTGCGATAGGATACGGAACAAAGCAGTCTTAAGGCGTCGCTATGGCTCAGGCAGATGGAGTTGTCGCAAACGCTAGTGGTGCAGCCGTAAGAGCTGACATCAACGATCAACTGGCGGCTGTTTTTACGAACCACAGTGGCGCAACTCAGCCAGCCACCATTTCGGCCCATCAATGGTGGTATGACGAAGCCAACAACATTTTAAAAATTAGAAATGATGCAGATAGTGGCTGGATAAATGTCATTGATTTCAATACAGGTGCAGAAGGGGCCCTTCATGTACCGCTTGGCAGTACATCAAAAACGGCAATTCGTCCTGGTGCTGACGATGATTCAGGGTTTATTTTTGCCAAAGATAGTGGAAACAACCATCATGGTTTTTCCTTTGTTAGTGGCGGAACTGAGTGGTTAAAGTTTAATCCCAGTACAACTCAGCCAAACCCAACTCTAAATTGGAAAACGTCCCTCACCACAAACATCGCTGATTACAGCACTCAGAACGCTGATGCTGACGGCGTGCAATTTGTGCAAAGCGGTGGTATTGCATTTACTCGTTTTGCGGCACAACCTGTAACTGTAAATCGTGTCGCCACTGGTGGTGGTTCGCTTATTGCTTTCAATCGAGCTGGCAGCAGTGAAGGCAATATATCAGTTAGCGGAAGCACCGTAAGCTACAACGGTGCTCACTTGTCTCGATGGTCGCAACTACCAGGCAATGCGTCACGAATTGAGATTTTACGAGGCAGTGTCTTGACTAATCTTGACGAAATGTGTGAATGGGGTAATGAGGATAACGAGCAATTGAACCGCATGGAAGTAAGCAGCGTCGAGGGTGATGTCAATGTTTCAGGCGTGTTCCAATGTTGGGATGATGATGACCAAGTTTATGTAAATGATTTTTATTGTGCAATGACTGGTGACTTTGTCATTCGTGTTGCGCAAGGGACAACAGTTGCACGCGGTGATTTGTTAATGTCTGCCGGTGATGGAACGGCAAAACCACAAGGCGACGACATTGTCCGTAGCAAGACTGTGGCAAAAGTCACTAGCACTGTGGTTTCCGAGACTTATGGCGATGGAAGCTACTGTGTCCCTTGTGTACTAATGGCTTGCTGAAATGGCTGACAGAAAAATCTCAGAGTTAATTGATTTAACTGCTCCGGCTGACGGCGATGAATTTGTTGTCGTTGACATAAGTGAAGCAGCTGACGCAAACAAAAACAAAAAAATCACGTTCCAAAACCTTCACAAGACTGTTGGTGATGGAACGGCGTCGTCTCCATCAATCAGTTTTTTAAGCGATTCTGGTGTTGATGGGTTTTTCAAGCCTGCTCAGTCTGAAGTAGCTGTTGCTGTTGGTGGTGCGTATAGCAGCAAGTTCACTACAGCTGGGTTTCAGGTAGGCACTGGAACGGCAGCAGCACAGCTGCACCTGTTCAGCACCGACACGACTGATCAGGTCATCATCGAGAACACTGATGCTGGTCTGGATACAGCGCCTGATGTGGTGTTGTATCGCAATTCAGCGTCTCCTGCTGCTGATGACTTTCTCGGCAACCTGGAGTTTAGAGGCAAAAACGACGCTGCTGAAACCATTGCCTACGGCCAAGTTTTCACAAAAATAGCTGACGTAACTGATGGCAGCGAAGATGGCACGCTTCAGCTAATCACAATTGCTGCTGGCACCTCAGCTGCTCGTGTAACAGTAAAAAGCGACAAGGTTGGCATCAACGAGCCTGACCCACAGCATCCGCTTCACATTACGGAGTCGATCGCAAACACTGGTTTGTTCATCGAGTCAGCAGAAGCGGTCAGTGTCAGTGCTGCTGACATCACGCTGTATCACCACAGAGGTAGCAGCGTTTCTGGTCAAGACGCAGACGTCTTAAGCAGCATCAACTTCCAAGGCAACAACGACGCTTCAACACCAGAGCAGATTCTGTTCGGCAGTATTTCAGCCAGCATCGTTGACGCCAGTGACACGACCGAAGACGGCAAGCTTGATTTCAAGGTGCAGTCTGCTGGAACATTGACGAGCATGGCTGCGATCACAGCAGCAAACGTCACGCTTGGCAGTCGTCCAATTTTGCCAACGCACACGCCATCATCAGCGACTGCCACTGGTACGGCAGGAGAAGTGGCGTGGGATGCAAATTACATCTATATCTGTACTTCCACGAATGCCTGGAAACGGGTTGCTATTTCGACTTGGTCGTGATGGCTGTAGCATTAGCAGGAGGTTGAGGGGTCATGGCAAACGCGAAGATCACTGATCTCACTGAGCTAACAGCAGTTCAGGGATCTGACGTGCTGCCGATTGTTGACACGCTCAACGATCAGACCAAGAAAGTCACTGTGACCAATGTGGTTGCAACTGGCCTTGGTACAGGAGTTATTACAACTGCCAAGATTGCTGACGATGCCGTCACTGCGGCAAAACTTGAGGACACAACAGTCACGGCAGGGAGCTACACGGTTGCCGATATAACTGTTGACGCGCAAGGTCGCTTAACAGCCGCGTCTAACGGAACAATCACGTTGGCTGATGGATCAGTCACTTATGCCAAGATTCAAGATGTCAGCGCAACTGACAAGTTGTTGGGCCGTAGCTCTTCTGGCGCGGGTGACGTAGAGGAGATTACATGCACTGCGGCTGGCCGTGCATTGCTTGATGATGCAGATGCTGCTGCACAACGTACAACACTTGGTCTGGCGATTGGCGTTGACGTACAGGCTTTCGATGCTGACACCGCCAAGCTTGATGCTACGCAGACTTTCAGTGCAGCGCAGACGTTTACAGCGCAGTCAGTTCATAATGGCGGAATTGATTGCAACGGCGCTGTAGATATTGACGCGAACGTTGATGTTGCTGGATCATTTAATATCAATGGACCATACAAGCAAGTTGCAGAGGCTGTTTCTGCGCTAAACATTGATCTAAGCACCGGCAACTATTTTACGAAGACGATTAACGGCAACTCGACGTTCACCTTTAGCAACCCCCCGGCTTCTGGAACGGTCGGTAGCTTTACGCTTGAACTGACCCACACCTCTGGAACGGTGACTTGGCCTACGTCAGTCAAGTTTCCGGCAGATACCGCACCAACACTTACGACGGGTAAGACCCATCTGTTTGTGTTTGTCACTGACGATGGCGGTACGCGCTATCGCGGTGCAGCTCTTGCTGACTACGTTACCTAAGTCCAATGGCGATCCAGCTTAAGCGCAGCAGTACAGCTCACAAGCGGCCGACTCCATCAGCGATGTCGGCTGGCGAAGTGCTGGTCAACAACAATGCAGCATCACCTGGTCTGTTTTTTAAGGGCAGTGATGGTGCTTTGGTCAAAGCTGGCCCTGTCCATATTGGTAGCAGCGCTCCAAACGCTTCACCTGCCGGTCAATCTGGCGTTCAAAAGGGTGAGCAATGGCTTGATACGAGTGTCACCCCAAACAAGCTGAAGGTCTATGACGGCACTCAATGGGTTTCGACAACGCCTACGGTGTCAGAAGGCGGTCAGGGTGCAATTCTTCAGAACCTGCAAACTATCGACGCTGATGTAACTTTGACGAGTTCGTATAATGGCTTTAGTGTTGGACCGGTTGCGGTGGACACTGGCGTCACAGTCACTGTTTCAGCCGGGTCTACCTGGCACATCATCTAAATCATGTCCTACGGAACAGTCAAAGTCAATCAGATCACGACCAGCACCCAGACGGTGACGGTCGATGATTTGACGGTAAACGGTCTTACGTCGTCATCTATCGGCAGCACGGTCCAGGGCTACGATGCTGACACGACAAAAAACGACGTTGCTAACACGTTTACAGCCCTGCAAACGTTGAATGCGGGACTTGCGGTAGATGGGCCATATAAGCAGGCAGTAGAAGCTGTTAGCTCTACTTCCATCGACTTATCCACTGGAAATTATTTTACGAAGACGATTTCTGGCAACACCACTTTTACGTTTACCAACCCTCCGTCGTCTGGAACGGTGGGCAGCTTTACGTTAGAGCTGACGCATTCTTCTGGAACGGTGACGTGGCCATCTTCAGTGAAGTTCCCTGCTGATACTGCACCGACTTTGACTGCTGGCAAGACTCATTTATTTGTGTTTGTGACAGATAATGGCGGTAGCCGTTATCGCGGCGCTGCACTTGCTGATTACGTCAACTAAAGAAGAACATGGATCCGATTACCACACAAGTCACGCTTGGAGCCGCTGGAGCGGGTGGGGTAGAAGATTATTGGATTGCAACGTACACAGGAGGCTACGGCCGAGGCGTGGATATTGATAGTGATGGAAATGTCTATACCACTGGTAATTTTTCAGAATCTGGTGAAAATAGAATATGGATTACAAAACATGATGCTTCAGGAGTTATTCAGTGGCAACGCAGGCTGACCGGTCTATCTAATGAAAGTGACACGGTTTCTGATCTAGCAGTTGATAGCTCAGGCAATGTTTATATTGCTGGTTTTACCAAGTCTTATGGCGCAGGAGATACGGATGTTTATCTTGCAAAATATAATACTTCAGGGGTTATTCAGTGGCAACGCAGCTTAGGTAGTACGGGCGATGACCGAAGTTTTTCTGTAGCAACTGACAGCTCAGGAAATGCTTATGTCACTGGCTACGACCTGGTAGGCACTGGAAGCCGTGATGTTATTACTGCCAAATATAATAGTTCAGGAACTTTGCAATGGCAGCGCAATTTACAAGGGATAAATCCCAATAATGTTAGCGACGAAGGTCATGGCATAGCAGTAGACAGTTCGAGCAATATCTATGTTGCTGGATACCATCGAGATCGTACCACTAGTACTTACCACAATGGTTTGCTTATCAAATACAACTCTTCAGGCACTATCCAATGGCAACGGAGCCTGACCACATCAGGCTTACTAGAAGAGCAATTTCTCGCTGTAGCAACTGATAGTTCAGGAAATGTTTATGTCACTGGCTTCACTGGTGGAACAGGCGCAGGCAATGAAGATATTTTGACTGCGAAATATAATTCTTCAGGCACTCTTCAGTGGCAACGAATTTTAGGCGATATACAGAACGACAACGGCTTCGGGATAGGAGTTGACGGCTCAAGCAATGTTTATGTCCTTGGAATTTACAGGGAGCCCAGCACCAACAACCGTTTCTTGATCGCAAAATACAATTCATCAGGCACTATTCAATGGCAACGCCAATTAACTACTTCATCCTCTGATACACCCGATGCAATAGCAGTTGATAACGCAGGCAACGTTTATGTTGTTGGAGGCACGGGCAGCACAGGTATAATCGCAAAACTTCCTGGCGACGGATCATTGACTGGTACATATGGCAGCTTTACATACTCTTCCGCGTCGCTGACATCCGCCACATCTTCACTAAGTAGCTTTACTCCATCTATTAGCGATTTTGCGGCGTCGCTAACCAGCTCTTCTGCATCGCTTACTGACGCTGCTGCCAGTTTCACCTCGTCCACCACCACTCTCTAAGGACATGGCTTTCGCTTTTATCACTGACAACGCTATTGAGCAGTATCCAGTCGGATCTGTTGAAATCAAAAGGCGTTTTCCTGGCACAAGTTTTACGGTGCCTCTGGAGGGTCAAGACCTTTCAAAATTTGGTGTTGCCGAAGTCGCATTAACCGATCAACCAACAATCGATCGCAACACGCAAAAATTTGAGGAAGGCACGCCTGTGCTCGACGGCAGCACCTGGCGTCAGGCCTGGAACGTTATCGAGCTGTCCACTGAAGAGCTGCAGCAACTTGAAGACACTAAGGCAGCTTCAGTTCGTGCAACACGCAATCAGAAGCTGACTGATACTGACTGGACGCAGATGGCTGATAGCCCCTTGGCTTCTGACAAGAAAACTGAATGGGCTACTTATCGCCAGAGTCTGCGGGATTTGCCGACAGCTGGCGGTTTTCCTCATACGATGACTTGGCCTGAAGAGCCGTCCTGATGCAACGTCCTGACCCAATGATTGCTGGCAAGCCAGGCGCAGAAGACACCGAAGCAATGTCTAATCGCATGGCTTGGCTGGAAGAATTGTTTTTCCTTGATGGGCGCGACATGATCAGCCATCCGCAGCATGGTCTGTTTACGGGCTTGGCGAACAAGTACAAAAATCTGCAGTCCACAGATGGCTACTAGCGATGGCCGTTATAGTGGTTTGAGGAGGTGACTCATGGCTGTCAACCCTGGAACCTATAACTTCGAGGTGCAGCGGGCAGCAGACTGGTCTGTGCTTCTGCAATTTAAAGACAGCAGCAATGCTGCGATCAATCTGACAGGTGCCACGGTTGCTGCTCAGGCGTGGGACAAAACGCGAGCTACAAAATATGCTGACTTTGGCGTCGCTTATACAAGCCGCAGTAATGGCCAAGTCACCATCAGCTTGACTGACACACAGACGGCTGAGTTTCCCGACTCGCTTTATTACGACGTATTGGTCACAAATTCTGCAGGGACAAAGGAGTATTACTTAGAAGGGATTATTACTGTCGATCAGTCGTATACAAGATGACACAAGTTAACGTCACCACTCAGAAGAACACAGTCACGGTTAATACCAGTGGCCAGCTGACGACAGTCACGGCTACTACTGCTGGGCCGCAAGGCCCTCCAGGCGACTTTGATTTAGTTCAGTCCAGCAAGGTAGACAAATCGGTCATTTACTATGACCAATCAGCCGATACTTTTCGTGCTGATAATGTTTACACTACTGAGACACTTACGGATGGCGGGTCGTTTTAGACACCCATCTTTTTACGCCTGGATATTCCCACCATCCTTGAGTCATGTCTAACACTATTAGGATCAAACGCCGCACGTCAGGTGCAGCGGGAGCGCCAAGTTCTTTGGCCAACAGTGAACTCGCCTTCAATGAAGTTGGCGATGTTTTGTACTACGGAAAGGGCACAGGTGGTGCCGGAGGAAGTGCAACAAGCGTCGAAGCTATTGGCGGTTCAGGTGCATTTCTTGCCCTAACTGGCACTCAAACTGTTGCTGGCAGCAAGACGTATTCAGGCACTTTGATTGCGCCTACGCAAAGCGGTGGTGATAGCTCCACCAAAGTTGCAACCACCGCCTATGTGCAAGGCGAGATTGGTTCGTTCATCACTGGCAACGAAACAATCACGTTCAGTGGAGCAGCTACTGGTTCTGGCACAACTAGCGTTACCCTGACGCTTGCAAATAGCGGTGTTTCTGCTGGTACGACCAGCGGCGTCACTGTCAACGCTAAGGGTCTGATCACTGGTATCACTGCACTTGCAGCAAGTGATATTCCGACGCTGACTGCTGCCAAGGTCAGTGATTTTGACACCACTGTTCAGGCAAACCGTCTCGATGAGATGGCTGCACCGACCGGTGCTGTTGACTTTAATAGTCAAAAGATCACAGGTCTTGCAACGCCTGTGGCAGATTCTGATGGCGCAAGCAAGGGCTATGTCGATTCTGTCGCACAAGGTCTTGACGTAAAAGACAGCGTAAAAATTGCAACAACGGCCAACATAACTTTGTCTGGGACGCAGACAATCGATGGCGTTGCTGTTAGCGCTGACGAAAGAGTCTTAGTCAAAAATCAGAGCACAGCATCAGAAAACGGCTTGTACTTGTGCAAGGCGGGTTCATGGGCACGAACAGCTGATTTGGCTGCTGGCGTCAATGCTGCCGGTGTCTTTGTATTTATTGAATCTGGCTCTACCCAAGCTGATCAGGGGTTTGTTTGTACTAGCGACAGCGGATCCGCTGTTGTTGGCACAAACAGTCTTGCATTCACGCAGTTCAGCGGTTCAGGCAGCTTTACTGCTGGCGACGGTCTAGATCTGACCGGCACAACATTCTCTGCTGACATCAAGGCCAACTCTGGTGTTGTTATCAGCGGCGGTGAGATTGCTCTGGACCTTGATGCTTCTAGCATCAGCGGTTCTCTTGGCATTGCTGATGGTGGTACGAATGCGACCAGTGCATCTGCAGCCAGAACGAATCTGGGTCTCGCAATTGGCTCTGATATTCAGAGTCACAGTGGCATCTTGGATGACATTGCAGCTACGACTCAAGCGGCCAACAAAGGTATTTTCTTTGATACCGCTAACTCTGCTGCCACGTTTGACCTGACTGCTGCAGGTCGAGCACTGCTTGATGACGCTGATGCTGCTGCTCAGCGAACCACACTTGGGCTCGCAATCGGCACAAACGTCCAGGCCGCGAATTCCAACCTCAGTTCTTTGGCTGGGTTGACATCTGCAGCCAACAAGCTGCCCTTCTTCACGGGTTCTGGAACAGCTGACTTAGCGGACCTAACTGCGTTTGCTCGTACTCTGCTTGATGATGCCAACGCATCTACGGCCAGAGCTACGCTCGGTCTCAGCATCGGTTCAAACGTTCAAGCCTATTCAGCCCAGCTCGCAGCCTTTGCTGCTCTGGACGATAGCGATGGCAACATCGTTGTTGGCAACGGATCTACATTCGTTGTTGAGTCTGGAGCGACTGCACGCACCAGCCTCGGCCTTGGTTCGATTGCTACTCAGGCGGCGAACAGCGTTGCAATTACAGGTGGCACCATCTCAGGCATCGAGCTTGACGGCGGCACCTTCTGATTGAACACATACATCCTGCTGGGTAACACCAGCAGGTTTTTTTATGGACACTAATCAGAACCGTCCCATTGACCCTGCCATTAATGTAGGCAGCGGAAACGTTTCCCCCTTCTTCCATGATCAAGCTTCTCTTTGCGAGTGGTGTCGCCGTTTCAGCAGTTGCGCTGGCATCTCCTGCTCAAGCCGACGACGGTTTCTACCTGAACCCTGAGTGGAACGGTGGCTGGTCTGGTTCAGATTTTGGCGGGGCTGTTTTTGACCTTGGCGTGGGGTATGAAGCAGGCGCTTTCTACATTCAAGGCGGTCCTAGCTGGCTCCAGCCTGACGCAGGCGACACTGAAGTTGGTTTTTCTGCTAAAACTGGAGTTTCTGCACCTGTAGCGGAAAAGATGGATGTGTACGGCGAGCTATCCGTCTCTAAGTACAAGGACATTGATGCCGGTTATGGCCTTAAGGCTGGCATGAAGTACAGCTTCTGAGCTATAACAAAGCTGTCTTCCCACACAGGACAGCAATTTGCCCCCGTTTCGGCACAGCTGCCCGGGGGCTTTTTGTTGCCTAAACAGCTATGCAAAAGGTTTTCAACGCCTTATCAGTCCTTGCGTTTCTGATGTCTGGAACGTTGGTTGGGGCGACAATTATTGCGTTTGCTCGCGTCCCAGGAATGGTTCAAGACTATTTGGACGAGGCTACCAGTGGTGTTATTGACGAGGTGACAGAAGTCATTCCTGGTCAGATTGATGAAGCGATGCCAGAGCTGCCGACAGAAACTGGCTTGCCGATCAAGTCACCATTTTGACGTTCGCAGTTGGGTCTTGATCATCATGGGCTTCAGGTCCCCAGCTTTCCGCCTTTATCCGTTCAGCAAGGTCCGTTTCTGGCGCGGGTGCTTTTGGTTTCTGCTCAAACGAAGCAAGCCATTCGCGTAATGAATCTCCTGTCGGAGTGCCCTTGGGCCATTTAATGTGGCGCAAGATCATCTTGTGATCTGTAAATAGCCGAGACGACCTGCCACACAAAACTGTGTAAGTGATCTCAGGCCCTTCACGCCTACGGTTCCGTTCGATCCAAAGCTGACCAGCAACAAACCGTTCACCCTTCATGCCAGAAATCCCTGAGATTGGTATTGGTGCGGTGCAAGTGCCGGAGATTCCGGCTTGGCGTGCCATGCCTCCACAGAGTATTCCGGTTGCGCCGCCGGTGACGTTACAAATCGGTTTTCCTGTTGCTGACATCCCTGGCTGTGTAGAGACCAGGAACTCAGGAGCAGGTGACAGAGAGATCTACAACACCGATCCAAAGGGCAACATCACTGTTTGCGGCGGGCAGATGCCGTCGTACAAACCAATTGATTACACACCTGGCACGCTTGTGTATGGCGCCGCAAAACCACCACCACCGCCAGAAGAAGAGGTAGAGCCAAAGAAAGAAAAACCGGCTGGTGAATCAAACCAACCGGTAGCCCCTCTTCCGTCAGGCCGTGGCATTCCTGACGTCCCAATAGATAGCGAGCAATTACCGTGCCCGCCACTGGATGCATTACCTATTGGCGTCAGAGGTAAGCAAGGGACTGGGATTGTCATCGGATATAAGCGTGTCGATGGTCAGTGCATAACGCTGTATGACCGCTTGCCGATCGACAAGATTATCGACAACTACTTACCTGCTGCACCTGTTGCACTGACAACTGGTGTAATTGCAGCAACGGCTGCAACGTCAGCCATCGTGGCAAAACCGTTAGGTGAGTACGTGCTGAAGCTAATCAAACCTACTGTCAAAAAGACAGTTAAGAAGCTCAAGGGGATGCTGGGGAAGAAGCCGCGCCCTGAGTCTGTTGCTGAGCGCGTGAAGTTTCAGCGTTCTCTCCGTAAGTGATTTTGTGGATGTGGGGCGGAATGACGCCTGGCGGATTTTGCAGAACTACGTCGGCGCAGATTGACGCATAAGGCGAATCAGGGTGAAAGCTGATGCCTTCTTTCATCAGTGAGGCGCAGTTCTTAAGTCTGGCAATTTCGTAGTTAAGTCGCTTGTCAGCAAGCTGGGCGTCGAGCAAATCGACCTGCTTTTCAGCTGCTTTTCTACAACTTCTGACGTGGGAACGGTCAAGCGGTACTGAAATCGTGGCTGTAATCCCGCCATTAATTGAGTAATTCGTCTTTTGACCCGTCCTGATTGGACGATAGTAAAGGATATTCCCTGGACTATCGGGCTGGCCGTCCGGGATGGCATTACCCTCCGGATCTGTCGCACCAACCAAATCGAGCTGATCATAAACCGGTTCCTGGTAGTAACGCTCATAAGGATGTGCCCAGCTAGTGGTTGTACTTAGAAAAGGATTGATGTGAAGAGTCGCTCCCTGACAAGATATCCCTGCATAGTTGAACCCGAATGTGCGTGATGGCACAACCTGCACAGCCTGGTTTGTGACACTTCCGGAACTGTTTGCAACTGGAGCGGCGGTGCTAGAGACCTGAGCTTGTGCTGGAGCGGAAAGCAGCAGAAGCGTTGCTATGACTCGCTTCATTGGGTAAAGGTACTTGTCGTTTCAGTTATAGATTCAATGTCGGTGTCACGGTTGATAAGTGTATGGTTGACCAAACCTGGGCCGGACAAAGTTTCTACCATCTGGAACGCTTCGCCTTCATTAACAATCGTCCAGGTTGGCTTAGTTGCAGCATCAAGGCTGGTCCATTTACTGGTGATGCCCTGAATGGTGTTTGACGTTGTCGTCAGACCCATTGGAGCGATAGCAGCGTCAGTCTTGATATTTGTGCCACTAACCGATAGCTCGTAGCCCGTCCGGTATTCATACGAGTTAATGACTTCTGTGACTTTGGTCTTGGTCGTTGTTGTGGAGGAGAGAACGCCTTGCGAAAAGTTAGGCACCACAGGCACCGCAGCTGCTGGTGCGGCAACAAGCAAAAGCAGCAACAGAATCATTTGATTGTCAGTTCTTGGATGACTTGACCAATTGCAGTTGTACCAGCGCCACCAGCCGTGACAGTAATAGCTCCTCCTGAATCCACCGTGCCCGCTAGCGTTGCCGCCACCCCTCCAGAAGTCGTTGTCACATTGCCGAATACCGGCAGTGCTGGGACTACTCCGGCGGTGACTGTTGTTGAGAGGACGGTTGGAACGTCGTCTCCTTCTGTATAGCTTTCGCTGTAACTGAAAGCATCACCAGCAGTGGTAATGCTGTAAGCGCCAGGAGTGTAACCAAGGGCAGTCCCGGAACTAAATGCAGTGAACTTACTAGCAGTGTCCAAAGTAACGTTAGACCCAGATATTGCCAGTGAACTCGGTTGCCGGATTGCGACTGATCCCGCTCCATCAACCGACAATGAAACGCTTGACTGAATTCTATGGGTAATGTCGGCTTGCACTGGAGCGGCAAGCAAGCTGGCGGCTAGTGCCAGAAGTGCCTTTTTCATTGGATTCCGGCTTTGGTGTCCTTATTGTTAATGATAGGTGGTTTCTTATTGCCATTTCCGTTGCCATTTGACTTGCGCTCAATGCCAAACGACGCCATAGCTCCAGTTAGAAGAGACGCCACAAACGTGTTGTCCATTTTCATCTGAGGGAACAACCCCAGATAAGAGACGGTGAGTAGCGTGGCGCTCCAAAGAAGGACAGCGCACTTAACCAGATCAGCAACGCTGACGCCTTCCTTTTCGTGCTGGTCTTCAGAGTTGGTGGCCATAGCAGAACAGAGCTACCGTTACAGGGTAACTAGGTCAACCCAATGCTTCTAGTTCTTAAACCCATTCTCATGACCGCCTGGAAATCAAGGGCGTTCAAAGAGCTGATTGTCGCGATGCTTGAGAAGATCGTGACTCAGACCGACAACGATTTGGATGACTTGGCTGTGAAGCACCTCAAGGATCTGTTGTTGCCTGACACAAGGATTGAAAAGTAAGTAGTGTCCGGCATTATCCAACTGACCCTGCTGCTATTGGTGCTAGGCGTGCTGTCTCTCCTGCCCTTTTTTGAACGCTTTTCTAAAGATGCGCCCCACCGCATGGCTGCTGTTAAACAGCTTGAGGAGTCCATGCCGCAGGAATTACTGGATGAGGATGCAGAGTGGTTTCAGGCTTGGAAGGCAAGCGGGTATGACCAAGAGGTTTACATGCCCTACTTCAAGCAGCTCGACAACAAAACAGGCACGGGCATCAGGGAGTGCTTCTCCTCGTCAGCAGCAATGGTGGCGTCTTTTTACCGCCGCGTTAAATCGGATGATGAATACAACAAGATCAGGGCAAAATATGGAGACACCACGTCAGTAGAAGCTCAGTTGGCAGCGTTGCGCAGCCTTGGCTTAGAGGCTGAGTTTCGCAAAGACGGCAACGCTGAGATGGTTGAGCTGGAGATTGAAAACGGCAGGCCAGTCATGGTGGCCTACCTGTCAGAGGGCAACATGCTTTTGGGACAACCACCTATGTGCAGTGGTTTGGGATGCGGCCATTGGGCGATTATTTCTGGTTACTCAATGAAGCACAGTGATGATCCTCTTTGGATACTTCAAGACCCACGCGGTTATCCCGAAATGGAAAAGGGCGGCTGGTCTAACCCGCATCTAGGTCGCAACGTCAAGGTGAGGCAAGCGGCATTCAAGCCACGCTGGGAAGCGGAAGGCCCTAGCACAGGCTGGGTCATCCTTGTTAATGAGTGAGTTTTATTGGGTTTGGGCGTTCATCAGTGCGTTTTGGACGACTGTTGTAGTGCAATGTGCCAAGCCTGTGAACTGGGATCAGTGTTCACAAGTCAATGATTGGCTGGTGCCATGGGTCAGAGACACCATGGACATGCACAAAAACGGTGCTTACCATTTAGAGCGAAAGGTTCTGAAACAATCCGATGGGCTGGGCAGACTGGATGGTCGTGGATCAGACCCTTGAGGAAGAGCTTGAACTTGAACGCAGCGTTAGAGAAGTCAACAATTGCCAGGATGAAGAAGTTTTAAAACAGCTTTGCGCTGGTCTTGTTCGGCAGAGCTGGCATCAGGGCAAGCTGCTGAGTCAAGCCGTAGGCAGGATCGGAGAACTCGACGCCAAGATTGCGACTTGGGACTAGGAACCCTTGCCAAGGATTTTGGTGCGGTAGTACCGCACGCATGACTCGTAATACCAACGAGCTTTCCAGTCCTGCGCGAAATACCGAACCGTGCCTCCCTGGGTGACACACCAAAGAGTCATACCGTCTTTTTCAACCTGCTCGATAATTGGTTTAGACATAAAAAAGGAGCGCGGGTGCGCTCCTAGTCTCTCGTTCATCACAAGCTTAAAAGTCAGCGCCTGATTTGTCAGCTGGGCGGGGCTTGGCATCACTAAGGGCCATCAGCAGATAATCGTTGCCTGCTTGGCTTTGACGCGGCATTAGGTTGGCGCGGAGCTTGACGCACTCCTCGCCTTTTTGATTTTCGCAACGGTCTGCGGTCTTGACCCATTCGACCATCTTGCGCAGTTCAGCCACAGGCACTTCCATAGCTGCCCAATAATGGCCGTCTTTTTTTTGGTCTTTGTTGAAGTTGCCCCAGATGTTGAAGGCGTCGGGTGCGAAGTCAGGCATTACTTTCCGTTGAAGAATTTGGAGAGGATCATTTTGAGAGCAGCATTTTTGACGCCATCGTGATGTGCGTCTGCATAATGCTGCAGCTGGTCGGCTAGCTCTTTGCCAAGCCGAACCTGAAAGTGTTGAGCACGCCGCCTGTCGTCTTGCTTTGCTTGCTCTGTCTTTTGTGCAATCTCTGGCCTTTGCAAGTTTGAGGCGTAGCCCTCATGCATCCGCTTTTGGACTGAGTCGTTTTCATCAGGCATACTCATTCATGACGGCTTGAATCCAAGCCTCGTGCTTTTTGCTAGTGATTGCCGGAGCAACTTTAGCCTTGGCGTCCAGGTTGAATTTGGAACGGAACGCTGCGCAAAAGGCTTCGCGATTACCTTGGGGCATGTCGCCAATCCACTTAAGCAGGAAGCTGCGTTCGCTATCTGAAAGAGGCTGTTCGTCTTTTGGCACACCAGCAACAGATGGACCAGCTGCGGGCTTTGCCTTCTTCTCTTCGCGGTGAGGATTTTCAACCTCTTCGCGTGCCCAAAGCTGCCATGCAAGACCGAACTGTGCAGCAGCAGCTGTGCAAAGACAGCGACGATGACTGTCTGTCAAATCGCGTGCGCTGACCTTGCCAAAAGCAATGGCGTTGTTGCGGTTGTCCATGATCGCCTGCGGGAAGTGCGGCGATGTTTGACGATCAGGGCCGATAAAATAACCGACGACATAGCCGGTTTCATTTGGTGCCTTCCAAACGTGCCCACCACCAGGAGCAGTCGCTAGGGCAAATTGCCATCCAGGGGCATGAACATGAAGCAGGTGCATCGTGCGGCACCAGTTCACATAATCAGCTTTGTAGCTGCCAGATCCCTTTTGGCTTACGTCATCAGTGGTGATGACATCGCCAAGGTTAGGGAAGGGCTGTAACGGTGATGATGGCTCCGAGGAAGTCATCTGTTTGATACCTCTTGGTTGCGTGGATTGAAATAATTTGACTGTCGTTGCGCAGCAAGACGCTGGCTACAGCATCACCAATAGCATCAGCTACACCGCGACAAAGCTTGTCAAGATCAGGCGTTTTGACGTGATGGACTGGGGCAGAGACTTTCAGTTTGCCAGCGTTTTTGCCTGTGCCGTAATGCGACAAAGGACGCTTGAAAACAAACTCACATTGAAGTGTGACTGCGGCATTAATGTCCCATTCTTCAGGCTTGTGACGATGTGCAGCAGCTGCAACGTCACTGCGCCAACTAGCGAGAGCTTCTGCATTGTTAGCAATCACCCTGCTCTTAAAGGCACGCATAGAACCTTGCGGAACTGGCGTGCCGAGAACAGCAAAGGTGAGGCTACTGGGGGAGTTGGCTGTAGGCGCGGTCAATGGCACTGTTGAGAAGGGCTTGAGCAAGCTTTGATGCGCTGAGCTTAGGCTGCTCAAACTCAATAAATTCACCCGCGATTGAAACGTTGGTCATGTTGCCTTTGGTAGCCTCTGAAATTTTGGAGAGCTTTTCAGAGCGGTTCTCGTCGAGGACGATTTGCACGTTTTTCATTTGAGGGAGTCGCAGGCTTTTTGGACACCAGCGTTACAATCACGCTGGGTCATGTCAGTCAGGGTTGTGTCAAGCGAGTACCAGAAGGCACCGCCCATCAGAAAGCAAAAGACTGCAATGACAATGGCATTGGTCTTAGGGCTGCGCCGCTCAGGGTCGTAAAAACCTGGGCTGCGATCGTAGATGCTGTTGGGAGTCATGAGCAAACGAGAAAAGGGCTCATGTGCAGCAGTATGACGTAGGTGGTATGCCATGTCAAGGGACTGGATAGTAAATCCTTGCCCCCCTGCCAGATCGGGTAAGTCTGCGGAGGGCTTTGCCCGCTGCGTCATACTTAAACTGCACCCTGCCTAGCTTCATCAGATCATTTAGCCTGGCGCTAGCGGTCTGATGCTTTAGCCCTAAAGCAATCTCAATTTCATCGCAGGTAGCGCCTTCTGGCACTGACCTGACATGGCTGAGAACTTCTGCCTGTATCTTCCCAAGAATCTTGTCGAGGCTGCGTGCAGCGTCGATGCTCGGGCCTGTGCCATTATGTGGAGCTTGCATTTTTAGCCTCCTTGTACTTGGTGATCCCTTCAAGCAGCAGCATTTCGTAAAAATCGCTTTTTCTCTTTAACGTGCTTTCGGCAAATAAAGCCTCGATTTGTTGGCGAATGCCGTGCTTCATTCTCACGGTGAAGCAAATTTTGGCATCAGGGTCAATTCGTTTAGTCATAGTCAACTTGCAAGGATTTGCTGAATGGTGCTGTCTGTATCAGTAAAGGGGTTTGACTTAAATGCTTTCATGCCTTTTGCCGGGATCCCTTCAACGTATTTATATGCTGCAGAAACAACCAACTGATAGTAATCCATGTTGGTCACTCTTTTGTTTTTAGCAACCGCATTGATCTTGCTCTCTCTATACACCTTCAGTGCGCCGTCTTGCGGATACAATGTTCCATCTTTCCTAGTGCCTTGCGTCACTAAGTGCAAAAAATCCTGCAACGGATCGCCGTCGTGGTCATATGAAGCAACAAAAGCATCGGGAATCCGACTAAAATACTCAGCTATAAAAACCCCAGCGGCCAACTCTGTTATGTAATGCTTTGCCATTTTGTGCTTCATCACCAATTCAATCGACGGCTTGAAGCGCTGATGGATGCGAATAATCCGTTCACGCATCTCTTTGGTGTTTACTGCAATCCTTGTCTCATAGTCCCAGGGAGTAATCAACTGGTTGCAGATGCTTGCTTCTTTTGCAGAAATTGAATAACCGGCAATGGTGATGCGTTCGTGCAGCTGACGTTTTTTGCCAACGTCTAGAGCATCCCTTGACTTTTTCGGGAGACCACGGACAACAATAAATGGGAGAGCTTTTTCAGCTTGGATGATCGCATATAAGCGGTGCTGACCGTTGATGAGCGTGCCAGTCTCATCGAACCCAATCGCATCGCAGCCAAGATACCATTCGCCTTGCTGCATCTCTGCTGCGTACTGTTCGACAGCGTTTTTTCGCACGCTTCGATTGCAGTTGTTGGCCTGCAACAAGTCTTTGGCTTCATGCGGGCCTATCCATTGGAGGTTTAGATCTACCTGCTCAAGACTGTGCTCGTTTGTGTGCATTGATGGCACTGTATACAACGTAAGCTGTTGTAGCAGTTGTCATCAGTGCTGTCAATGTCATCAAAGTAAACAGCGCTTTCATTTTTTGCGCTTAGGCCTGCTCTTCGCCTTTGGCTTGGTCTTAACGCGCTTTGGCTTGCTTCTGACCCTCGCAACAGTCTCGACGTAGCCAGGGGGCTCAGGCACGCCCCCCTTGCGCAAGATCTCAGACCAGTTCACGCAGACTGCAGCCGTTCAAGCATTCCCACCTTCACGCTGAACTCAGCCTTCGGCCTGCCGCTATTCCGCGCTGTTGGCTTGTAGCACCACTCATCGTCAGGGACAGAGATCTCAGCAGTGGCCCAAACGTGATCACAGGTTTTGCATTGACGCCTGCGACTGATGGCCTTGTCGCTCGTGTGACGTGATTCAAGGACGCTGATCCAGGAGCATCCGCACTCAGGGCACTTCATCAAAAATCAGGGATGGTGGCGTTGAACAGTCCCCAAGCGTTCTCCCATTCCTGCCATCCTTCAGGGTCACTGTTGATAATCCGCGTCCGCTCAGGGCCGCAGACCACAGTGACCAAATCCGTTACGACCAGCGATGGCTGATGTACGGCAAGGAAGCTCCTGTAAGCCTGGAGCTGGGCAGTTGCTGGGCGTCTGCTGGAGACTCCCTTTTTACTAGATACCGTCTTTAGGTCGCCGAGAATCACCCGCTTGTCGTTGGGATCTGTTGTGCGCAGCAAAAAATCAAAGCTGCCACCGATTCGCTTGATCTTGTCGCAGACCGCATATTCAGTCGCCAGTGTCTCGACGCCCTTGAACAGCGGCTCATCTAACAGCGGCTCAATCCACGGTGCCCACTTCTCGTCATAGATCGATCCCTCGCCGAGCAGGAACTCATCACACAGCACGCGGTGAATGGTGCGGCCCCTTTCTGCCCATCCATCAGGGCCATCCTTTGTGCGCTCGATGGCAGCCCGCTGCGTAGGCGACATGTCGAACGAAAGCACGGTGCTGACGTTGTACGGCAGCCATTCCCCGTTCAGCCTGTATTTGTGCTGCAGAGGGTAAAACTCCAGCCCTGGCACGGGATCTAGCAGTTGTCTCACAAATGACTTGCGTATGCGTCGCAAACGTGGCACCTTTGCGATGCAACGTCAACCGTTTGTGCCACAGATCAACGTCAGAATCACGGAGGACCAGCTCATATGGCTGTCGTCGCAGGTCAAACCATTCCGCAACAAGTCAGCTGTCATCAGGGATCTCATGGATTCTAAGATGCAAGGCCTTGACGATGTAGCTAAGCTAGCCACGTGCTCTGCTGGTGCGGGACCACCACAAGGTAACCTTCGCCCTCTCACAGGTAATAAGCCTTCGCTGAAGCAACCTGAAGGCGAGTCAGAAGCTCTTCAAGAGCAGCAGTTACCCCCGCCCCAGACAGAGGCTGTTCTGTCTTCTGCCCAAGAACCTGACCACAAAAAAAACATATATAAAGGTGTTAAAACTGAAATTAAGGTAGAAAAAGCCCGTAAACCACGCGCTAAGAAGACAAAGGGCACCCCTGAGTTCGAGGTCTTCTGGAAGCGGTATCAAGGCTG
>Ga0181405_1000038_pt1 | contig 39663 bp, 31 predicted proteins | sample 28SPOviralmetaG_FD_130134 | JGI IMG/M metagenome (GOLD analysis project Ga0181405, IMG submission 130134) | Marine viral communities from the oligotrophic San Pedro Time Series (SPOT) site, San Pedro Channel, CA, USA - 28 SPOT_SRF_2011-11-29 | ecosystem: Environmental > Aquatic > Marine > Strait...
AGAAATTGCTAATCAATTATTTGTTTATTTGTAAAATTTTTCTTATATTTAAAATATGAATGAAAACGTAAGACTAGGTTATGCCTGCGTTAACATGACGTTAACCGAGAGGCCAAAAAAGTTAGGTGGTAGAGTTACAACTTCTCGTACGGCTAGAAAGGCTAGCTGGTATTCGACGCGCGACTTGTCATTGTTAGGCGAACGTGCATTACTAAACGCTACTGACTTGTTACATTATCTGAAATGGAACGAAGACCATAACATCAAATTATTTCGTGTAGGTTCTGAATTAGTGCCATGGCATGATCAATTCGAATTACATGAGCTTCCTCAGTATGATGAGTTAGCAGCTAAGTTATTAGAATGTGGTAACTATGCTCGTGAGCATGGTCATCGACTAACTACTCATCCAGGACCATTTCATGTGTTAGGCTCCCCGCATGAGCATGTTGTTGATAAGACTATTATCGGTCTCGAACGACATTCCGAGCTATGGGACCTTATGGGCTATGCGCCATATCATGAGAACAAGATTAATATTCATATTGGCGGTGCTTATGGCGACCATGAGACTACTGCAACCAGATGGATCAAAAACTATTATCGATTATCTGAAGCATGTAGAGCTCGTTTAGTTGTTGAGAATGATGATAAGCCTTCCATGTATAGTGTGCGTCAATTGTATGACTTATTCCATCGCGAGACTGGCATACCTATTACATTCGATTATCATCATCATATGTTCCATCCGGCCGGCCTCAGTGAATATGAAGCGTTACAGATGGCTGCCAGTACATGGCCAGATGATGTTAGACAATGCACTCATTATAGCGAATGTCGTAGACATGAGTTCCAACGTAAGTTCGAAGCTAAAATGGCTAAGCAGAATATTCCATTGAATGAAGTGCATGAATGGCCAACGTTTGCTAAAATGAAACATGACATAGATAAGATACGTATGCAAGCTCATTCCAATTATATCAAAGATGAGATACGTACTTATGATATGGATTTAGATATTGTAGTAGAAGCTAAAGCCAAAGAATTGGCAGTTTTACGATATCGCGATATTTATCAATATAATAAAAAGGTTTTACTATGAAAGACAGAGAAAATGTATTAAGACGATTAGATGAAGCAGATAACATGATCATGATCATGCAACAAAGCATTGAGCGTGGATTAAAAATAGATCCAGTAGAAGCACAAAATCGTTTTAGAAATATCCGTCAAAAATTACAGTTTGTGACAGACCGCGTGACCGCAAGTTAAATATGAAACGTAAATTACTTCCAATTGTTATAGCATTATCTGCTTTAGCAGTATCTGCCTCTGCAGCATTTTATTCAGTTTATGGATTAAGTAAATTGTTTGCAGGAGCTAGTACACAAGTAATTATAATGGCTAGTTCTTTAGAGTTTGCAAAGTTAGTTGTAGCATCTTTATTATATCAATATTGGAATAGTATAAATAAAGTATTACGAATATATCTTTCTATATCCGTATTCATATTAATGGTTATAACATCAGGTGGTATTTATGGATACTTATCTGGAGCATATCAAGAGACTGCAAATGAATCGGAGTATTTAGATAGACAAGTTGCTATTATAGATCAGAAACGTACACGATTCGAAGAACAACGAAATGATTTAAAACAATCTGTAATAACGTGGACGGAGGCTTTAAGTAATCCAACGAAGATACAATATGTAGATAAAGAATCTGGACAATTGGTTACGACAACATCATCACGCCAGCGTAAATTATTGCAATCTCAATTAATAGAAGCTAAAACTAATTTAAATGCAGTAACTGATTCTATTGCGAAATTAGATGTAGAAATATTAGAACAACAGATAGGAAATGATACTGCTCGTGAATTAGGGCCTTTGAAATATTTATCGAATTTATTAGACATAGAAATGGATAAAATCATTAATTGGTTTTTACTATTAATTATTTTTGTATTTGATCCATTAGCTATATCTATGGTGGTAGCCGCAAATTTTGCATTTACTCAAATAAAACCTAAAAATAGAAATGAAGATTATTTTATAAATCGTAATCGCGAATTAGAACGTAGAGTAGAAGGAAGTTTACCAGAAGGAGCGGAATGGGGTAAATATTATTCTCTTAAAGATAACAATTATTTTGATCCTAATGATGTTGATGAATTGAAACATTGGCAAGAAGAATTAGAGAAAGATGAAAATCTAGAAATTACAGACGATGATGAAAAACGAATGGATGTAATTGGTCAGAATGGAAATGATGGTTTACATTATGATACCGGTTCAATCGAACATATAGAAAAAGATATATATAACGAAAAAGAAAAGAAAGATCCACCAACTCGTACTCGCGGTAGTGGATATTGGTTTTAAATAATAAATAATAATTATGGCTAGAAAGAAAAAAGTTACACATCAATTTAAATCTCGTATACGAGATGGTCAACACGAAATGATCTGCAGAAATAGTATTGCAGATGAATCTTATTTTGCATGGGAACATTTAAAAGACTCTACACGATGTAATCGTTGGACAAGAGTTACAGCTAATACAACATCTGTGTTATGTTCTTTTTGTACATGTAAAACAGTACCACCTCCTGAAATACGTAAAGGATATGTATCTAAAGGACGACCGCGTGGCTGGCAATTTATGAAAGAGTTTGTTGATAAGGATGGAAATGTATTTCATAAAGGTGTTGAGCAAACTAAACTTAAAGGTACTCGTCCTGTTACAAAAATAGAACCTAAGCAATCTAAACGTAAATTATCTAAAGGCGAAAAAGCTAATTTAGAGCAGTCTATATTACAACAAATGGCTATGGTTAGAGGTCAGGTAAAGAAGGCTCGATTTAAAAAGGATATCAAGTCGGGTCAATCACAATTAAAACGTTTAGAACGTCAATTGAAAAAGATTCGATAATGGATATACAAAACAAATATGAAATATTAGATACTTCCGATTGGTCTGTATGGAAAAATAAATATCTAGATCCTATTATTCAAAATGGCGAATGGGATTTAATAATAGATCACCTAGGCGATGAAGTATATGAATTTCCACTTTTTACAAAAAAGTTTTGTAATGAAATAATTGAAATGACTGAAGAATTAAATAATTGGACATATGCTAGACATAAGTATTATCCAACTACTGATGTGTTATTGCAAGATATTGGTATGAATGATATTTACAATAAGGTTATTAACGAAATAATTCGTCCAATGGTAATTCATATTTGGACATTACAAGGTAAGAATTGGGATAAATTAAATTCAGAAAATTTTCTTGCAAGATATCTACCAGATGCTCAATCGCATTTATCTTTACATCATGATCATAGTCATTTAAGTTTAGTTGTCAAATTAAACGATGAATTTGAAGGTGGTGGAACATACTTTCCTAAATATAATTTATTATCAAATCCTAAACGGATTGGAACAGGTACTATACATCCTGGACAAATAACTCATAGGCATGGCGCTAGACCTATTTATTCAGGTAAACGATATATCATTGTTTCATTTATAAAACAAAATAGTTATAATATTTAAAAAAGATTTAATAATTCTTTGAATGTTGTAAAAAATTCTTTATATTTAATAAATTAATAAAGGTAATAGATGAGTATATACGACGAAAAGGTTCCAGAAACGAATCAGAATATAAAAGAAAAAGAAGAAAATAGCTCATTATATGAAGCCTTGCATAATCAACTAGCAACTTTAGTCGATTATAATGATTCAATAATATTTCTTAATGATGAAATAAATGATCATACATTAACTGATCTTATTATACGCATGCGAAGTTTGCTACAAAATCGTGAAGACAAAAAAGCACCAGTTAATTTAATGATAAATTCGCCAGGCGGTGATGTTCATGAAATGTTAGGTATTATTGATTATATGGAATCATTAGATGTTAAAGTTAATACAATCTGCAGAGGTAGAGCATTTTCTGCCGCGGCAATTATACTAGCATGTGGTACTGGTAACAGAATGATGAGTAAACGATCAACTGTCATGTTTCATCAATCATCTAGTTTTTTAGGAGGTAAGATGAGTGACATATCCGCGTACTTAGATAATGTTAAAAATATAGAGAAAACTATATATGATATATTAGCAGAAAAAACTAATAAAGATCAAGCATGGTGGAAAGATAATATGAAATCAGATTTATATTTAACCGCTGAGCAATTAAAAGAATATAACGTAATTGATACAATAATATGAAATTAACAGCAAATCAAATAGCAGAAAATTGGGACGAATTATTAAACGTAATTAAAACAGAATTTACAGGAACTCGTAAAGATAAATTATTAGCAATGTATACTGATATGGAAGATCGTATGGCCATGGCACCGGCTTCATCTTATAGTCATTTTCATAACGCATTTGCCGGCGGATATGTTGAACATGTTTTGCGTGTAATAAAATGTGCTAAAAAAGTATATACATTATGGACAGATATGGAAGCTGATATGTCTGGTTATACATATGAAGAGCTTATCTTTACCGCATTAAATCATGATATTGGTAAGATGGGATTTCCTGGCGATGGTAATGAAGTTTATCAGTGGAATGATTCTGAATGGCATAGAAAGAATCAAGGTAAGGAATATAAAATTAATCCTAATAATCCGTTTACGTTAGTAAATGATTTATCTATCTGGTTACTACAACATTATGGAATTGAAATTTCATGGAATGAAATGTTAGGCATTAAATTAACAGATGGGTTATATGACGATTCTAATAAACCTTATTTTATATCTAGGTCAGCTGATGCAAAATTAAAAACAAATTTGGGTTATGTAATGCATCAAGCCGATTCAATGGCTGCTAGAATAGAGTATGAACGTTGGAATAATAATAAACCTATTACTAGTAATGCTCCTAAAAAGAAAATAACTAGTCCGCAAACTCAAATTAATGCTAATAAAATGTTTAACGAGTTATTTGGAGATTAATACATGACAACAATTATAATATTATCAGTAATACTAACTATTTCTATTTTAATTAATTTTAATCAAATGCGAAAACAAGAAGCATTAGAAGAATATATCGAAGAGTTAGAAAATTCTAATACAGAATATTATCAATTTTTTACAACTTTAAAATCACGCATGAATGAATCAAATTCCAAATTAAAACAAATCGATCGGTTAGGTTCTTTTGAAGCTGATGATGAAACTGGATTTATTTTTACTGAATTACGTGATATGGTTGATGAATTAAATAAAGGATTTTAATGAAAAAATTAAGTCCTGTAGATAAATTTTATGAATGGTTGGCGTTAGAACAAGCTGATATTGAAACTAATGGTCCTAAAAAACGTCGTGGTCGTAAACCTACTAAAAATATGTATTTTACATATATAACTGATAAAGCAATTATTGCGTATAATAAAGAGTCTAGTTATGCTAAACGTAATAAAGTTTTTCGTGAGCATATTAATTATCCCTTCAATAAATTAGTAGAAAATATATATCATACATTTAGATTTTCATATTTTGACGTACCATACGAAGATATTAAAGCAGAAGTTGTTGCATTTTTAACTGAAAAAATAGGAAAATTTCAAGAAGGTAAAGGAAAGGCGTTTTCTTATTTTTCAATAGTTGCTAAAAATTATCTTATCATACAAAATAATGCAAATTATGCTAAAATGAAATTACGAACTGATACTACTGAAATTGATGCTAATAGAAATGTTAGTGCAGAAGTAGCATTATCTGATCATCAAGATTCGTTACGTGATTTTACTGATTTATGGGTAGATTGGTATGATGATCATATAAATACTATATTTTTCAATAAACGAGATATTATAGTAGCAGATACAATATTAGAATTATTTCGTATACGTGAAAACATAGAAAATTTTAATAAAAAAGCTTTATATATTTTAATAAGAGAACGTACTGGTCTTAAAACACAGAATATAACTAAAGTACTCAATGTCATGCGACGTGATTATATGAAAATGTATGCTGTATATCGCAAATCCGGGCATATTATTAACATAAATCATTAGTCCTTATATTTATATAAAAGGATTTCATGAATACAGATTTCGAATTATTTCAAGGAACAAATTTTTCTGATTTGATGCGTGACATATATCATAATCAAAAAAAGAAATCTAGACAAATTGACGGTCTTATAAAAGAGTTACAACCGTTAATAAAAAATTCAGGTGATGCATCTGTTCTAGTTCCTATGATAAAAGATTATCTAGAAGTTTCTGTGAAAAATGATGATGCTTTAGTTAAATTAGCAGCAATTGTACAGCGTTTAATATCTGCAACAAATAAAGAATCTGATGATGGCGAATTTGGATTATCTGACGAAGAACGTCGTAGGTTATTAGAAGAAGCTGAATCTGAAGTTAATAAGCTTCAAGCTGAAAGTAAGGAAATAGATGCCGGACAAAATCGACCTATTGATGGGTCAGGTAGTTCAGACCGACGACCCAACTCAGTTTGATGAATTTAAAGATCAAAATGATATAGATTATTTACCAGGTACAATAATTGTTAGATTACGTGGTACTGGTCATTCTATCGCACAAGAAGTAGCTGCAATACCAGCAAATCCTAATTTTCTTAATATACCATTATATGGCGAACAAGTAATTGTTTTTAATGCAATAGATGGTCGTACAGAAGATACCAAAACTGATTTATATTATTATATGCCATGGTTAAATGCTCATGGCATGATGAATAATGGTATAATGCCATACATTCATGATACAATACCAGAAGATAAAGGATATGGAACATACGCCGTATCATCTCCATTCAAAAGTAAAGAACCAGAACAACGTTCATTCGAAGAAAAAAATATAGTAACAATACAACCTTATCAAGGAGATAGTATAATACAAGATCGATTTGGTTCTTTGTTACGGTTTACTAGTACTCATAAAACTTTAGATCCATATTCTCAAGAACCATTCTGGGATAGTGAAAATGCAGGCGATCCATTAGTTGCATTATCATGTGGCGTTGATGGTACCGAACAGGAAGGATATTTTACTATTGAAAATCCGGATAAGGATGCGGCATTTATTTATTTATCAAAATCACATAAAATAAGTAATCTAACGTTGGCACAACCAAAAGTAGGAAAAGAAGTAAAGCCTGTTAGTTCGTATGATAAATCTCAAGTTATTATAGGTTCAAATCGTTTAATTTTTAATGCGCGCACAGAAGAAATTGTATTAGTTGCTAAAAAAGATGTTAAAATTGCGACACCGGCTTGGCAAACTGATATGGATGAATTTTTTACATTGATGTTAGCATTTTTAGATGAAGTGATAAAACAAAACCTGAATATACAAGCAGGTCATGCGGAAATAGGAACTGTGGCACAGGAAAATGCATTGGAAACTCATATTTCTCCGGAAACCGGTTTGCAGACTAGTCCTCCGACAAATAATGGACAGTATGTGGCATCAAATGTTCGATCGACTGTAGCTAATACAAATGAATCATTAGATATCGAATCTCAACTTCGATCAATACGCGAAGACTTCGCAAATATGCGCCAATAATATAGTGTAACCATATTTATTAAAAAGGATAATACTATGAGTTCAAAATCATTTACAAAATTATTACGTAAGATTATTCGTGAAGAAGTACAGACAGCTGTACGAGATGTATTAACAGAAAACGCGACAAATCATAAACAAGTTATATCACATGGATTGCAAATGAATGAAATGGCAAATACTCGTCCTAAAAAACAATTCACAAAAAATTCAATGTTAAATGATTTATTAAATGAAACAGCAGCCGCTCCAGTCTCTGCAGAAATGACAGATTGGAATACAATGAATTTCAAATCAGAAATGGCACAAGCTTTTGGAATGGAAACTTCTCCTTCAGTTGTTCCCATGACAGGTATTAATGGAGAATCAGTTAATATGAATAATAAAAAAGTGGCTACCACAGTTAATGCAATGACAAAAGATTATTCAGCACTAATGAAAGCGATTGATAAAAAGAAAGGTAAATAATGTCAAGACCAGTTTATCGATATCAACCTATTAATGAAACTCCAGATAAAGCAATTGGTATATTATTACCATTTAATAATTCTGCAAATGCGCGATCAGCTGATCCAAATTTAAATTATGCATCTGGAAGTAGTTCCGGAAAACAATTATTTGGTCAATCATTTTCTACTGAAGAACAGGTTATATCAAACTTAAAAAATTTGTTATTGACTCGTAAAGGTGAACGAGTAATGGAACCTTTATTTGGTACTGATATTTTTGATAAGTTATTTGAAAATAATACATTAGATTTAAGAACATCATTGCAGAAAACATTAACAGAAGATATTGAATATTGGTTACCATATATTATCATAAATGGTATTGATATCACGTCAAGTGAAGATATGCATACTATTACAATATTAATACATTTTACAATAACTAGTATAGGTGCAAATTTAGTAATTAACGTATTGGCATCGAAAATTCATTAGTGGTAAGTGATGCAACACCGGATTTAGAATTACAACCTATATCAACAGATGGATTATTGTAAGTAAGAGGCAGCTATGAGCAATTTAATTAAAAAAGATGTTAAATATTTAAACAAAGATTTTGCCCAGTTTAGACAAAATTTAATAAACTTTGCAAAAAATTACTTTCCAGATACATATCAAGATTTTAATGAATCATCTCCGGGAATGATGTTTGTAGAAATGGCATCATATGTAGGCGATGTTTTATCGTATTATGCTGATACATCATTTCGTGAAAGTTTATTAAATTCGGCTGATGAATCGTCTAATATATTAGCATTGTCACAATTATTTGGATTCAAACCAAAATTAAATTCGCCAGCGCGATGTAAATTAGATGTTTTTCAATTAGTTATTGCCTCTGGTAGTGGAGAAAATGCTGCTCCAGATATGGAATATGCATTATCTATTGCATCAAACATGGAAGTGTTAAGCGACTCCGGAATCAAGTTTAGAACATTAGAACCGGTGGAATTTAATGATGATCCAGATATCTCTGTATATGAAATTGACGGTGGCGGAGAAGTTGCTCGTTATTTACTTAAGAAAGAAGTTACTGTAGAATCTGGTGAAATAAAAGAATTAACATTTACATTTAATGATCCAAAACCATATGATAAAATAGTGTTACCAGAAACAAATATTATTAACGTAATAAGTGTTAAAGATAGTGCAGATAATACATGGAATGAAGTTGATTATTTAGCGCAAGATACTGTCTTTGAAGATATAGCAAATATAGCATATAATGATCCAGAACTTTCCATATATCGATCTACCGTACCTTATATATTAAAATTACGTAAAACACCTAGACGATTTGTTACTAGATTACGTGATGATAATCGATTAGAAATACAATTTGGTTCGGGTATATCATCTGATGCTGATGAAGAAATTATTCCGAATCCTAAAAACGTAGGTTTAGGATTAGAATATTTAAGGCGTACAACTACAGATACAATTGATCCTTCAAACTTTTTATATACTAGTACTTATGGTTTAGCTCCTTCTAATACAGATTTAACAATACGATATACTGTAGGTGGATCTGTAACAGAAAATGTAGGAGTAAATACTATAGCTACTGTTGGAAATGTTACATATCTTAACGAAGTTACAGGAGTTGATTTAACAGATTCTAAAGCATCTGTAGCTGTTACAAATTCAGAACCAGCACTTGGAGGTAGAGCTAAGCAAGACATTGAAAGTATACGACAAAATGCCATGGCCACGTTTGCAGCACAGAATAGAGCAATTACTCGTGAAGATTACATTGCTCGTGTATATGCCATGCCATCAAAATTTGGATCTGTTGCAAAGGCTTATATTATAGGAGATACTCAAATTAATACATCTGATATGGTATATCCTCGCGATACCATTGATAATCCGTACGCATTAAACATGTATTTATTAGCATATGATGAAAATGAACAATTTACAGAATGTAACCAAGCTCTTAAAGAGAATATAAGAACTTATATATCTCAGTATCGTATGTTAACAGATGCTATTAACATAAAATCAGCGTTTATAATTAATTTAGGAGTAGATTTTGATATTATACCTAGGCCAAATTTTAATAGTAATGAAGTTTTAATAAGAGCAATTGCAAAGTTAAAAGATATAATGTCAAATGATAAAATGCAAATAAATGGTCCTATCAATATATCATCTTTAGTTAATGCTTTAGATTTAGTGGAAGGTGTACAAAGTATAATTAACTTTAAGTTTTATTGTAAATCGGGTGGTACTTATTCTAATAATAAATACGCTGTAGATGCGGCTATTAAAAATAATATTTTATATCCGTCATTAGATCCTAGTATATTTGAAATTAAATATCCGGATAATGATATTAAAGCACGAATTGTAAAACCATAAGGAAATAAATGTATAGAATATTTTATGCAGAAAGAGATACAACATTATATGAAAGATTTCCAGAATTAAATTCTGGTATTGATCAGATATTAGAATTAACAAAAAATGTATCTGGTTCACGTGTAGAAGGTATAATACGTGGAGAAACATTTAATACTAGAATACTATTAGACTTTGGTTCTGAATTAACTGTATTAAAAAATGCGATTACTGATGGTACTATACCTCCAATTGGAAACTTATACCCATCGGCATCGGTATTTTTAACATTAAGATCATCAGATGCAACTGATCTGTTACAACAATATACATTAAAAGCATTTCCAGTATCAGAATCATGGAATAATGGTCAAGGATATGCACATGATATACCACAAAGTTCTATAGGCGCGTCATGGTATTTTAGAGATTCAAAAGATTTAGCAACATATTGGAATAGTGGATCTGCTCATAGTAAAGGAAATTCATCAGGAGTAACTCGACAGCTTGGTGGCGGTGCATGGATAACTGGTTCTACTTATGAATCATCTCAATCATTTCAAAATCAAATTCCGGATATTCGAATGAATGTTACAGATATTGTTAAACATTGGGTAGATGAAGATATTGATAATAATGGTTTCATTATTAAACGTTCGGAAACGGATGAAATTTCTGGTGATTTAGCTGGTTCTATTAAATTCTTTGGTAGAGAGTCTCATACAATATTTGTTCCAAAATTAGAGGTAGCATGGGATGATCATACAACGGGTAGTTTATCTGAAATATCTGATGAATTAATTATTCCGTATTTTAAAAACATTAAATCTGAATATCGTACATCTGAAATTGCAAGATTTAGAATTGGTGTAAGATCTGAATTTCCAACACGTACATATTCTACAGCATCATTTTATATAGGAAATGATATTTTACCGGTGTCAAGTTCATATGGAATATTTGATTATGAAACAAATGAACCAATAATACCATTTGATACATCTTGGGGCAAATCTCGTACAAAAATTAATAGTGATGATACCGGTAATTATTTTGATTTAAGGATGGACGCATTTTTGCCGGAACGTTATTACAAAATAATATTAAAATGTGAACGGTCAACTGATATTCGAATGTTTGATGAATTTTATTTTAAGGTGGTTAGTTAATGAATAAACGAGAATTTAAATTAGTACCTCGCAATAATAGAAATATTGCCCAATTTACAATTGATAAGCAGGAATATGCGAAGTATCCATTTGAACAAACATATATTGGTGGTGATATACATCCAAGATTAGAGTTTTTCGTACCACCGCGGCCTGAAACGCGTCCTTCTAAACCGGTAGTAATACAACAAGTACCGGTACCAGTACCAGTTGAAGTACCAGTAGCGGTAGTACCGCCACCACCACCGCCGCCGCCGCCACCGCCGCCGCCTCCTGTTACAACTGGCGGGATAAAGCCTCCGCGGCCTGAACCAGAAATACCAGAAATAGAAGTAGAGCCACCAGAGGATTGGCCAACCGGTGGAGTAAAACCAATGCGTGATATACCAGTAGAGGCTCCGGAAATAGAAGTCGATCCGCCAGATGATTGGCCTACCGGTGGATATAAACCACCGCGGTAAAGGATAACGAATGGCAAGAAAAGAAAGAAATATAGTAAAAAGTATTGGCCCGGTATTACTTAAAAATGGATGGGTAGAAGCTCATTTATATAGTCCAGGTCCCGATAGTACATATATTACTGGTGGTGAATTATCGGATAAGTTTTATGTAATAGACACTGATTGTATTTATGTAGATTGGGCAAGTGTTTTAAAGGAAGCTGATATTACTAGTGGAACATTTAATACTGTCGTTAACTTATACGATCCAATTTTTGGGACTCAAACAAATCCTTCTATTTTCTTAAAAGAAATTTCTCCGGATAGGCGTGAATTATTACTTGAATATAATATAGAAAACATTTCTCCGGAAAAGGCTCGTGATAGATTTTTAACATTTGCAAAACTTTTACCTAATATAGCTGAACCAGCAGTAAATTTTGGAAACAATGAAATATATAGAATTGTCAATGCTAATTTATTACCCGATCTTACTGGCGCATCTTCATTTAGTGATATTACAATTCGTTTGGCAGTAAAATTATATGACCCTTTACCACCAAGAATTACAGAGCGCACACGTGGATGGATTATAGATGAAGTTGCTGATTCAGTTGCGGATATTATATCAATAAAAAATAATATTAGAGTTGTAGATAATATAATTGAATTACGAGGTCCTAATTTTGATGTTGAAACTCAATTTGGTACTATAACTGAAACTGAATTTAAATCATGGAACTCTTTATTAGATGCAAATACCGCAACGTCTCAAGATATTGTGGATCGTATATTTTCTGGATCCTTGGATGGCGTAGGTGTTGGAATCGATTATTCAGGATTTGATAATTTTATACATTTTTCGTCCGCGGCTGAGCGTGTAGCAAATTTTAAATATAAACTACAATTAATTGAATATTATGATCAACGTATTGGTATATTAAATGATGCGGATGGAACTGACGGTACTGCGTTGCAAAATAATGTTACTATTAATACTAATAGAAAAAATGAAGTTATAGGTCAATTTGATGGATTTGAGCGGTGGTTATATAATCATTCAACTTCAAGTTTATTTACTCATCATGAGCTTTATGAAGATGAAATATATGAAGTCGAAGGAGATCGTTTAGGTGCTCAGCTATATCGGGTACAAGCTTGGCCAAAATATCTAGAAAATGGAAGTTATAGATTACATCATACTACATCAAGTCTTGCACAAACATGGTTTACAAATACATTAGCTACAGCATCATTATATGATGTAGAAAATGAATCAGCTTTAGTAAAAACAATTCCGGAACATATACGACGTGATGAAAATAATTCTCAATATGAATTATTTGTTAATATGATTGCACATCATTATGATATAATTTATTCGTATGTGGATAATTTATCAAAAGTATATCATGTGCAAGAACATCCGGAATTAGGACAAAGTAAAGAAACATTATATCAAATTGCAAAGTCATTAGGTTGGACTTTAACTAACGGAAAACAAGCAACTGCATTATCTCAATACAAATTAGGAGTAAATTCTGGATCTGGAGCATATATGCAGACTGGTTCGTTATTTTCTAAATCAGATGAAGCAATAACTTCTGAAGTATGGCAACGTATTGTTAATAATTTACCGTATTTACTTAAAACTAAAGGGACTGCAAGGTCTATCAAAGCATTAATGAATACATATGGTATTCCGCAGACTTTGCTTTCTATACGCGAATATGGAGGTCCAAAAGTATCTGGTGAGTCTCCGTTATTAATTGAAGATCGATTCACATATGCTTTACAATTTGAAAGTGGATCGACCGGTACTAAATCACCTACTGTTACATTTGGTAATGAATTTTATACAGCATCTTTTAATAACTGGGGTATTCCTAAAGATGGTATCTCCGGAAGTGTACCATGCCAAACCAGAGAATGGAGATTTAAACCCGCGGTTACAGAAAGCATGTTGATGTTTACAAATAAATTTCTTCTTAACAACGGCGATCCTCGAATACTGGCTCATATTGCTATACAACATACTGGATCATATTCTGGATCTGGTAAATATGGTAGATTAGTAGTTTCTCATGGATATGGACTCGACACCCAAAAGCCAGTAACAGCATCTACAGATTGGTTACCGTTATATGATGGCGATTTTTGGAACGTGAGATGGTTTTGGCAATCTACTGGATCTGGTATATTAACATATAATAATCAAGACAATTTAAGCACGACATACCATTTACAGGTACAAAAATCATCAGATTATATTAACGATAAAATTATACACCGAGCATCAGCTTCATATACCGCATCATATACTGAACATTATAAAGCTTGGCAATTTCCTAGTACTGATGAGCTGTCCCCCGGAACATATAAGAGAGGTAAGTCATCTCTAGGAGGTTATCCAGGCGATGCAGCTATTACTAATAATGATCAATATAGAGTTACTAATTATTTAAATCATTTCTTTGATAATACTACTGGAACCAGTACAACCGCAAATAGTGATATAATGACATTTTCAGGATCGATGCAAGAGTATCGTGAATATCTCGAAGATATCGGACAAACAACGTTTGACTTGCATACTAAAAATCCTACATCATACGTATCTGGACTATCTCCAACTGGTTCATATGATACATTGGTAAGACATTATCCATTGGGTACGGATTTAAATGCAGTAAATCATCATGATGCAGCTTATCGTATTATAACATCATCTCATCCATTCCGTCTTTTTGATTTTCAAAATACTATTCATCCGGATGGAGATGTAGGATTAATAGCATCTGCCAGTACATACGCATCAATGTCTAATTTTCCAGTACCAGATAATTTGGAACGCGGTAATTATGAAACATTGGTTGAAACATATTATGTGCAAGGAGTTTCTTTAGGAGGTAATCTTCCTAGATCTCAAAAAATACGAATAGAAGATAATGAATTAGTCAGAAATTTATCTCCTACAAATACTGCGGAAAAGTCTAGATTTGATCGTGCTCCAATTGATACAAATCGATTAGGATTATTTTATTCAATGGCTGATCAGGTTAATAAAGAAATTTTTAATCATATTGGTGACGTTGAATTAGATGATTTTGTAGGAGATCCAGATGATGAATTTGAGCCTAGATATCCAGATTTAGATTTCTTTGCAAAAGAATATTGGAAAAAATATACAGATCGAAATGACATAAATGCTTATATGAGAATATTTAGTCAATTTGATTTTGCATTATTTAATCAGATAAAACAGGTTTTACCAGAACGTGTCGATGAAGCTATGGGATTGTTAGTTGAGCCTCATGTATTAGAAAGAGCAAAAGTACCATTAACAAAACGTCCAACATTTACTAATCCACAATATGAAGGAGTTATTAATAAAGAGCCATCAGGTAGTGGTGTATATCAATGTTATACTGCAAGTATAGAAATGCAAGAATTAATTTCTGCAGAAACAGTATATCATATTGGATCAAATGGTCCTACTGATGTTGGTAACCCATGTGGTCAAATTCAAGTTGTACAGACTGGTAGTATGACTGGTTCGGTAAATGAAGGATTTGCAATGAACTGCCGATCTAGTAGTTTTTATAAAACAAGAGACTTTATATTTACTACTCCGGCGAGTAGATCAATAGGAGTGACATCGCCTAAACATCTTGGATATTATGCTACTAGTAGTCTTTCTATTGGTTGTTATATGGATGACGAATTTATAATGACTCATAATTTAAGATATGATGGTTGTAAAAATACATCGCCTGGTAATTTACTTACATACCAAGGACAAGCTAATCAGGCATCAAATATACCAGCATTAGAATTTAAAGCAGTAGTAGAAGTGTTTCAAGTTAATCCAAATCAATTGTTTTATAACGAAGATCCTCCGGAGAATGAAGCAGGAACTATTCGTGTTCAATAAATTTATGTATAAGCATATTTATTAAAAAGTAGGATAAGATATGGGATATTTAAATAATAGTTCAATAACAGTAGATGCAATTCTTACAAAAAAAGGTCGAGAATTGTTAGCACGTGGACGTGATGAATTTAGAATTACGCAATTTGCTTTAGCAGATGATGAAATAGATTATGATCTATATAATCCAGAACATACATTAGGTACAGCATTTTATGGAGCTGCTATTGAAAATATGCCAATTTTAGAAGCATTGCCAGATGAAACTCAAATGTTAAAATATAAGTTAGTAACTTTACCAAAAGGTACAGCACGAATACCTCAAGTATCAGTTGGTGTTGCGAGTATATCATTAGAAGCAAATCAGACATATGTTATTTCACCAGATACAGTTAACTTTACAGGTGGTAATAGACAATTTGGTTATACAGCAATTTTATCTGATTCAGATGTGGCAGAAATTCGTGCAACTAAAACGTTAGGTAGAACTGGACAATTAGCATCAATACCACAATTTATTGGAGATACGGAATCGGCTCAAAGTATTACTGTGTCAGGTACTGAATTTGAAATAATTGCAAAAGAACAGTTTAATGCAAATGCTACCGCGACAATATTAATAATTGGTAATGAAACTGGTGGTAGAGCATTAGTTGATCTTACTGTTAAAAAAGTTCAAGTAGCAACAACTAGAAGCTCTTAAAAAGGATAAAATAATATGGCAAGTTTTAATTATGGAGGTGGTAGACCAAAGTCAAACGGATTTGATAAATTCTTACCGGTAAGAGATACTAGATCATTAGCGCCAGCCTCAGAACCGGTCAGATCAGTCGCTCCAGTAATTCCAGATGTAAAATTGACAACTCCAGCAACATCGCCGATCAGACCCACAGAAACGGTTAAAGTAGATGTTGTAGATCCTATTACAAAACAGGTTTTTGAACAAGAAGTTGTTGTACCGGTTAGAGAAACTACTCAGATAGATAAAGTTGTAATTCAACAGCAAGCGGAAATAATAGCAGAAGAAATTGTTCGTGAACAATCTGTGCAAACTCAACGTACTCGTCGAGGTAGAGTATTTACTAGATTTGATCAGGTAGATGATATATTAGCAAATAATGTTGAAACAGTGACGCGTGGATTATTTTTTGGTAATACTGGTAGTTTAACGTTAATGTATACATCTAGTAATCAAACTGCAATACAAAATGCATATTATCGAGAAATTTTTAGTACTGGTGATCCAGCTACTGAAGCAAACGCGAACCCAGAATTTTCTATAGCATATGGACATTTTGCTGGATCTGGGTCTGTTGATCCAACTGGTGGTAATTTAAATGATGATACGCCATCTCGAGCAATTTATAAACAATTTGCACAAACATTGTTAGAACCAAATGATAAGAAATTTACCATGGATGGTGATGATAAAGAATCGTGTTATTTTATAACTTTTAATCGAGCTAGATTCCGAGAAAAAGTAGATCCAGGTAATTTGGAAATAACATTGGTAGAATTAGCGGGTGGTTTGTCAGGTGTAAATGATCATACAGGTTCTGCTGTAAAATGGAATAATACGACCCATTATCGACAATATATTGATGATTCATCAGTTAATGCTGCAACGTTAGGTGAATCTGGACAAGTTTATAATATAGTATCTGGAACGTTAGATGGAGGAACTCATATTCATAATCCATCTGATCCATTAGTTTATGGATTAATATATCCGCAACATGGTGTTGTAGTTTTAGATGCAGCAAAATTAGATGCAAATATTGCTGCTGGCGGAGTTAACTTAGAAAGTGTGACAGGATCTCAAGTTCAAGGCGATAATGCTTTGAAGTTGTTTACATCTATATCAGCTTCTGATGCTAGAACACCAACCGGTAGAAATGGTGGTCTGCAAGCTCGTTCTTCAGAGCAAGTTAAATCTACATATTATTTTGTTAGAGCTAAAAATGCAGATTATAATTATTCAAATAATCCATCATATGTGACAGGGTCATTAGGACAATTAACATTTAATTCATTTAAAAATGATCCTCAAACATTTATAACAACAGTAGGAATGTATAATAATCGTAGAGAGTTGTTAGCAACTGCAAAACTAAGTCAACCGTTATTGAAAAACTTTACTCGAGAAGCATTGATTAAAGTGAAATTAGATTTTTAAAATTAAATTGATATGATATGCCAATTATTCCAACAGTTTTTCGACCTATTCGATCCAATGATTTTCAGCGACGCTCATTTAAAGCATTTAAGAATTATTATATAAGCTCGTCTAATACTGAAACTACTGCATCAGGTTATATTGCGCGTGAAGCTTTTTATCGTACAACTAGAGGAACCCCGGGTGATACAGGACCGGGGCCGTTACGACCTGGTATTGGTTGGAGTAATTTTCATATAGGAGATTTTTCCGCATATAATCCGTTATTGAATTCAAGCGATCAATCATATCCACATTTAATCTGGTGTAGTTTAGATCACCGATATTATGCACATCCTTATAATCCAGGTAGATCTGCTGAATTAACTAATCGATCTGTTACATATAAAGATTTATATATATCAGCTTCTACATTAACACTTCCATATTTTGATGTTGGTGAACGAATTAAAGCTGGTTCCATGACTGGTACATTTATTAACGATAATTGGCAATATACATTACAAGATGATGGACATGGCAATTTACGAGATCCTTTAATTTTAACTTCAAGTATGGCAACTTCTAGCCGGTGCTTTTTTCATTTATCATTTAATAAAGATTTTAAAAATCATGGACCAGTTGAACAAGAATATGAAATAATTACTCAATTTAATAGTAGAGTTGTTCCGTTTTCATCTCAATATGTTTTGAAAGACGGTATTGTCATGTCCGGTATTGACGATCCGATACAAGCTGGAACACATCAGCATAGTGGTTACGCATTTAATATGGGTAGTAATCAATCAAAATCTCGTATACGAATACCTCATAATGAAAAATTTAATAATTTTGGAAAATGTGATGATTGGACAATATCATTTTGGCATAAAAATAGTTGGGGTAAAAATCATGAGCTTATATCAAAATGTGGAATACGTAAAGAAACGGTTTTCGATCGCAGAAATAGTGTTACAAAAGTACGTGACAATGTTCGAACCATGCCAAATATAACTGCTTCGGCATTTCGAAATGTACGTACTCCATTTGTTATCGGTCAAATAGGTAAAGGTACTAGTACAACTGAAGCATCTGGTTCATATCATTTTCGTGCCTGTGATGGAACACATGCATTGCATATATCAAGTAGTTTTGATGATAATAAAAGAATTGCTAGCACAGATGCTCGTTGGGTACATGTTGCTGTACGAAATTCAGCTTCATTATGTCAAATATTTATTAACGGTGATAAATCTGGAACATCGGGTTCAATACCACCTGAAAGTACTGCGAATATAGATGATATTATCATTGGATCGTTTATATCCGGAAGTTTTGAAAATGGAGTCACTGTTTCTGGAAATCATATAGCAGAAATACGTATGTATGATTATGCGGTATCTGATTCAACAGTTGAATCATTAGCTAATAATCATTATCTATCTGGTTCATTGTTTCAAACAAATGTGGCCGGTAACGTATTTTATCGTAATGGAGAAATGGTTGTTTCATCACCAATGATGAAGTATAATACTGCATCTGGTGCATTTGGTAATAATTTTCAATTATCATATAAAGGTACTCATACAATTTATGAGAATGAGGTACTAGTACGTGTACCTAAAGATCAAATGAATGTATCAATGAATCCAACAGCGACATTTAAACCTACTAATCAAGGTACGGTTGGATGTAAACCATTTCAACGTAATCTATTGCCAGGTGAATATCGTAAACATATGTTTTTATCTGGTACTGCGTTACCGTATATTACTACTATTGGTTTATATAACGATGATGCTCAGTTATTGGCAATTGGTAAACCGTCTCAAGCAATTCAAAAACGAGATGATGTAGATATGAACTTTATTGTTCGTTGGGACTACTAACATATTTATATTAAATAGGAACAAGTTATGGCATGGAAACGTAAATCTAAAATACGTGCGAACGCAATTAAACATGGTTATAGAAGCGGATTTGAACATCGAGTATCAGATCAATTAAATGAAGCGAAGATAAAATTTGGGTATGAAGATACAGTTATAAATTATATCAAACCAGAAACAAAACATACATATACAATTGATTTCACTTTACCAAATGGTATACTAGTAGAAACAAAAGGACGTTGGGTTTTAGAAGATCGTAAAAAACATTTGTTAATTAAAAAACAATATCCAGAATTAGATATCAGAATTGTATTTCAATCGGCTCGTACAAAAATACGTAAAGGCTCAAAAACTACATATGGTGATTTTTGCGATAAACATGGAATTCCGTGGGCAGAAAAAAGTATACCAGAAAGTTGGTTAAAAACTTGACCTTACGAAATATTTTTGATATATTCAATTATAATTAAATTTTCATGAAAGTTAATCTTGAATGAAACATTGTTATTGTGATGACAATGCTAATATATTAATATTAATATTAATGAGCAAATTTTCTGTAATTACACTTTTAGAATCTGTATTAGGTAAAGGTAAAATAAACTCAAATGATAATATCGCATTTCATTGTCCTTTCTGTCCAACCACTAAAAAGAAAATGGAAGTTAATGTCGTTTCTCAACATTGGCATTGTTGGGTATGTAATGCAGCTGGGCGTAAACTAACTGTATTATTTAGAAAACTAAATGTACAAAGAGAAAAGATATCGCGATTAATTCAATTATTAGATGATGTTGAATATCGGCCTAAACGCACAACTACAGATACACCGGTTATACAATTACCTGAAGAATTTACCCCATTATGGAAAATTAATACAAAATCACCTGAATATCGTAATGCTGTATATTATTTAAAGAATAGAGGAATCACTATATATGATATTCTTAAATATCGTATTGGTTATTGCACATCTGGTTTATATTCTGGAAAAATTATTATTCCAAGTTATGATGCAAATGGTAGTTTAAATTATTTTGTAGGACGCGCATATTATGATACTGAATATAAACATAAGAATCCAAATGTATCAAAAGATATTGTAGGATTTGAATTACATATAAATTGGAATATGCCAATTATTTTAGTAGAAGGAGCATTTGATGCAATTGCCATTAAACGTAATGCAATTCCATTATTTGGTAAAACTATATCAAATACTCTTAAAAAACGTATTGTAGAAAAAGGTGTAAAAGAAATATATATTTGTTTAGATCAAGATGCACGTAAACAAGCTTTAGAAGCAGCTGAATATTTTATGGCAAATGGATTGCGAGTTTACTTTGTAGATTTAACTGAATCAGATCCAAGTGAATTAGGATTTAAACAAATAAAATATGAAATTGAACATACTAATATGTTAACATCAGAAAAATTAATGGAACAGAAAATATTATGCACGATATAGATATTGGAATAGAGAAGATTGATAAGATTTATCACATTGCTGATGTACATGTTAGAAATGTTAAACGACATAAAGAATATAAGTTAGTATTTAAACGATTATATACTTATATTAAGAAAACAAAAACTGTAAATTCTTTGATATATGTAGCTGGGGATATTGTCCATGCTAAAACCGATATGTCACCAGAATTAGTATCTGTTGTATCAGATTTCTTTAAACAATTAGCAGATTTAGCACCTACTATAGTAATTACTGGTAACCATGATTGTAACCTAAATAATAACTATCGCTTAGATGCCTTATCTCCTATCGTTAAAGCCTTGAATCATCAAAACTTACACTATCTTAAAGACAACGGTATATATAGTATGGCCGGAGTACACTTTAACGTAATGTCGGTGTTTGATAAGCCGGCAGATTATATAAAAGCTGATAGCTTTAAAGGAGATTATAAGATTGCATTACATCACGGTTCAGTACATAATGCATCAACAGATGCCGGATTTGTATTAAGTAATACTCATGTTACAACTGAAATATTTAAAGGACATGATTTAGTATTATTAGGTGATATTCATAAACCACAATTTTTAAATGATGATAAAACAATTGCATATGCCGGTTCGTTAATACAACAAAATCATGGCGAGGCGTTAGGTCATGGAATAATGGTATGGGATTTAGAATCTAAAAATTGTGACTTTATTGATATTGAAAATGATTATGGATATTATACATTTCATGTTGATGATGGCAAAATAACAAATCCTAACGATAAAATACCATTACGTCCTAGATTACGATTTAAGGTAAAAGATACCGATTCTGCTACATTAAAACGTATTATCGCAGATATTAAATCTCAATATAAAGTACAAGATATTGCGTTACAAAAAGTTAATGCATTAAATACAACTGATTCAAAAAATAAAATTAATTTTGGAAATATTCGCGATGTTGAATGGCAAAACAAAGTTATTACAGATTACTTGGCAGATGAATATGCATTAGATGATGAGTTATTAGATACTGTTAGATATATTAATCGACAAGTGCATAGTAAATTACCAACGAGTACATTAACTAGAAATATAACATGGACACCAAAACGTTTTGAGTTTTCAAATATGTTTAGTTATGGTACAAATAATTCTATAGACTTTTCAAATATGAATGGGACATATGGATTATTTGCACCAAATGCATCTGGTAAATCAACGTTATTAGATGCATTAGCATTCTGTTGTTTTGATAAATGTTCTCGTACAAAAAAAGCAGCACATGTATTAAATAATAAAAAATCTAATTTTCATTGTAAATTTGAATTTGATTTAGGAAAATATACATATTTTATTGAACGTAAAGCAAAAAAACAAAGTAATGGTCATGTTAAATTAAATGTAGATTTTTGGCGTATCGATGAATCTGGTAATCATGAAAGTTTAAACGGTGAACAACGAGATTCTACAAATAAAAGTATAAGACAATATTTAGGTTCATATGAAGATTTTGTATTAACTGCATTATCATTGCAAAATAATAATACCGGGTTTATCGATAAAACACAAAGAGAACGAAAAGATCTTTTATCTCAATTTTTAGATTTGGATATATTTGAAAAACAATATTTAATAGGACACGAAGATATTAGAGAAACAGCAGCTTTAATTCGTGAATATAAAAGAAAGGATTTTTCAACAGATTTATCATCCGCAAAAGATATTATATCTCAATTCACTGGTTCATATGAACAAATGAAAGTAGATAAAACTGAACATGAAGAAATGAAAACAAATTTAAATGATATCATTTTTGTCATGACAAAAGAATTGAAAAAAGTCGATGATACATTAGACCCAGAAGTTATTTCAGATAAAATTAAACAAGCTAAGATAGAATTACAGGAATATATACAAGATAGAGATCAAAAAGCTATAGCAATAAAATCTAAAAAAGATTTGATCAATAATACACAATCTAAAATAGATTCAGTTGATGAAGATAAATTAGTAGCACAATTAGAAAATATTAAAACATATAAATCAGATGTTGTTAAATTAAATAACGATCTAAAATTTAAACAACTTAAAATTCAACATGCTCAAAAAATGGTATCTAAATTAGATAAACATGAATGGGATCCAGAATGTAAATTTTGTATGGCCAATCCGTGGCTTCATGAAACTAAACAAGTTGCAGATTTATTACCAAAATTAATTGATGAAGAACAACAAATATTATTTGATATAGATGATATTGTAAATAAAACAAATGTACTATTAAAAGATGACCCACAATATAGAGTAGATATTTTAAATGCATTTAAATCTGATGTTAATAAATGGAAACAATTATTAACTACGATGGAACATGAATTTGGTAAATGTGAATGGAACATTGAAACGGCGTTTGTTAAAATTTCTGACTATAAAAAACAATTAACAAAAGCAAAACGACAGAAAGATAATATTGAATTTAATAAAAAGAAAAATTCTGAAATTGAAGAAATACGTGATGAAATAACAACTGTGAATACTGAATTAAGTAGTTTAGATTCTAAATTATTAAATTTATCAGGTAAATTAAAAATGGCTGAAAAGAGTCGTGAAGATGCAGAAACAGGTATTAACAGATTAAAAACATTGGAACAACAATATCAAGCTTATGAATATTATCAAAAAGCAGTTAATCGTGATGGCGTACCTTATCATTTAATATCAAAGGCATTACCTCAAATTGAATCTGAAATAAATAATATTTTAAATCAGATAGTTGATTTTACTATGGTAATGGATACAGATGGTAAGAATATAAATGCTTATATTGTTTATGATGATGATAATTACTGGCCATTAGAATTAACATCCGGAATGGAGAAATTTATATCATCTCTAGCAATACGTACTTCTTTAATCAACGTATCAAACTTACCTCGACCAAATTTCTTAGCAATCGATGAAGGTTTTGGAGTGTTAGATTCTGATAATTTGAATAGCATGTATCTATTATTTGATTATTTGAAATCTCAATTTGGTTTCATTATGTGTATATCTCATATTGATGCAATGCGTGATATAGTGGATAAATTGATAGAGATCAAAAAAATTAACGGATATTCTGAAATTGATTTTGCCTGATATTTATATGAAATAAAGGTGATATATGGCATACTCCAATTACGGTTATGCACCAGGCGGTAATATTGGTTCAAGTCTTCCAAGGCAAGTTGAATACATAGGTTTAAAAGATTATCCTAGTATACAGTTCACAGATCAAAGTCAGACATCTGATAATTTTTTTAACATAGTAGAGTTCCCAAACAAATTAACTTCTGGAAAAAACATAATAAAATTACGTGCTTCAGCAGGTACATTAGCACAGAATTCACAAATTCACATTGAAATATTAGATTTTAATGGCGATCCAATATATTTTGAACCGCTAAATTACTTTGAACCAGATGGTACCCGTGTGATTTCTATATGGATAGATGCAGAAACGGTGCCTGGTCTAGCTCAAGTATATCTTGCTGGTAGAACAAAAGCAAATCCAAATACTGGACAATTAATACCCCTTTCTCAAGATTTCAATTCTCCTGATTATGTTAACATACCAAACATAATATGGAATCGTTCGCTTACAGTGCAACCAGGATCACTGAACAAAACAGAAATAATTTTTGATCCGGAAAATCCACCAGAGTTAAAAGTGTCAGAAACTCGATTTCCATTGTTTAAACGACAAGCAATACCTGTGCAAGATAGAATCAGTTTACCAGACCCGGATTTAGGTCTAACTCAAGCAGAATCTGCATTTGTTAAAGCTAGAGATGGTATGATGATGACAATAACAACACAACCTTTTACATTTGAAAGACTTTTTGGGAACATGGAGGCAGCTACTGCTGCGTATACATATTTTCATGAAAAAGATGGTCCTGGTGAAGAATTTTTTCCATTCCCTTTAGACCCAACTGCATTTGGAATAAATGCCCCAGGTTCTCTATACGGTGTAAGATTTAAATGTGATAAACCTTTTTTTAGCACTGAAATGGAGAGAGGAGTATTGCAGGTACATAATGCTCATGTTGGTGGCGAGGGTCTAGACGATGGTTCGCTGAGATTTCCATTTGCAATTAGCGGCTCAGTGCATCAAAGCGGAGAAACGTTTCCTAATGCAATATTAATACCAAAACATTTAATAATTCCATTTGGCCCAGGAAGTAGCGTTGTTGGTAATCAATTAGTCACTCATAATTATCTACATCCATCGGCAATTAACGTATCACATTCACATGATGGTGTAAATTTGATTGGTCTGGGACAAACGTATGGCCATGATTTTTACGTTAATTATTTTTACACTGGGTTTAACGGTATCGGGCAATATTCCGGACAGATAGGACCAGACCCAGTACCACAAAACATTAGAGATTCAGTAATATTTGATGGAGATCCTGGACCAACATCACATTTTCAAATATCTGGTAGTTCATATTTTATAATTACACGAATAATAGACGAACAGGAAGCGCATGGTCAATTCATGCCAATACCATCTTATCAGACAAGTCACAACCCGACAAGTCCAATCTCAAACATTATCAACGATCCATATAATGGTGTAGATCTAAATAAAATAACAAAAGGCGGTTTTTGGTTCAATGCCGCGTTAATAGATTCGGAAAACCGAATAGCTGCTGGCGTAGACAAAGAAGATAGATGGAATATAGGGTCTGAAGTTTTTGATTCAGATGCAAGACTTATTCAAAATTGTGCGGCATTCAATTTCACAGCTAGTTTTTTAAATTACACATTTGTACCAGATGATCCAATTGATCCAGATCCGGTCGAACCAGGTGAACCAGCTCAACCAAATATAAGTGGATTAACTCAATCATTTGCTGACATTTTCATAAAGAATTTGGAACCGTTAAGTGGTGATGTGCACTCAATACGAACATTGTATAAACCAGGTGGAATGTTTGGAGATTTCATGCATGCTGGTGATACTCGAGTAGAAGCACAAGAAGTTTTTTATAGCACATCATCTTTTGAAGGAAATGCCGTTAACGGAATACATTATAGGAGACCAGGCTTTTTCAAAGCAGGTGATGTATCATCATCGTCAGAATTACAACAATGGTGGACCGGTCAAGATAAGTTAAATCCAGCAGATGAACGCACCTCCCATTGGTCATTTGGATTGCCTTATCCATTATCAGCCAGTTTATCTGATACCAATTTGCTTGCTGGCGTTACATTAAGAACACCGGATAATATAGCATATGGAGATTCCACTTTACCAGCACCAGATACTACCCAGTACCAAATACCAAATGCACAACCATATGGACAATTTGTATATACTGGATTTGATGTGACAGGTGACGACATCTACTGGCGTAAAAATCAATTGTATTTTGAAGCCAATACCACATATGAACTTTCTTTCAAAGCATATTCCACAGATTTGATTAAGAATACATTTGATCCAAATATACGTGTTCCTAGATTAGATGTTTACATAAATTCATTTTGTAGGATACAGCAGCATAGAATATCTGCCACTAGCATAACTGTCTCGGATATTCAAACCGATAAATATCGTTACGATTTAGGTATTGCATATGCAGATACTTTTTCGCCGCATATAGATTATCTATATGGTATATACCAACCGGTTGCAGATTTTAATTTTTATCACGGACAACATATTATTGCGGTGGAAGGATATGAAAGCCAAAGTCTTGATGTTTCTGCAATTTTTCAAGTTAACGAAGATTTTAGAGGCGTGCCATCATTTATAATTCGTCGTGGTGAATGGACCTTAAGTGAAATTAGTATTAAAACTGTTAAAGAAACTGGATACACTCCAAATACGACGCGGGTACGGCTTAAAGTCCCAACCGAACACAGAAATACACCACTATCATTTAAATTTCAGTATTTAAATTATTTGGGTGAGCCAGCCGATCTGCAATCAACAATTGCACCTATAACATTTAATGGTTCAAATTTTCTTTTATCTGGAGAAGATAATTTGTTAACTGGCTCATTATTTATATCCAATACTATTGGTTCTGGATTAGAATTGGCAGGCGTTGATTCTGGATTCCTACGATCCATAGGATATACTGGATTCGCATCAGCATCACGTACTGATCTGCCAGGCGGATTTTTAATGTATTCTGGATCTGTATTGCCAACCGCTCCAGATTCGTATAACGGTGTAGGATTAGAATTGGTACGTGATTCGGCTAGTTTCTTCCAATTTAAAACAGATGGTACAGATGCAGGATTGCGAGTTCAAACAGACCAGTTCTTCCTAGGAAGCGAAACTGTGCAATTCATATCCGGGTCAGATACAAACATAGAAATATCATCAAGTAATTTTCAATTATCACCGCAAGGCAATGTTACCGGTAGCAACATGTTGTTATCTGGTACTGCTCGAGCAGATGCATTTGAATTTAAAGAACTCACAATTGATAACGATAATTCCGGAAGTTTTTTAACTACATTTGTAGATGATAGTAAAACATATTATAATTTAAATTTAGATGCTGCCAATGCCATGTTTATTCGATTAGATGATCCGTTATTATATCCAATTGGTAAAATAACACCGGCTACTACTACCGGGTATGCTCATCAAGTATTTATTGAATCTGCATTTTCATCCGGACATTATTTTGCAAATACAGGAACATCATCTTTAGTTGAAATAAAAATTGATGCTGGCGAACATCTTGCAGAATCATTTCAAACCAGAACTGTTAACGGAGTATCATATCCTGATGTAATGAAAATAGATATAGGTGCACGTGCATTTTTAATTCGAGGACCACAAGAATGGAAAATACAATCATTAAACGATTACAAAGGAGTAACTGCTAGTTTTGGAGCAATACATTTTGATGATGGCACATCAATAACATCCACAAATTTAGATGGCGGTGCTTTCTAAATATATTCTGAATTATATGCACATGATATTTATATGAAATAAAGGTAATGTATGGCATACTCCAATTACGGTTACGCACCCGGAGGTAATATTGGTTCAAGTCTTCCAAGGCAAGTTGAATACATAGGTTTAAAAGATTATCCTAGTATACAATTTGTAGATAATAGTATAACATCTGATAATTTTTTCAATGTAGTAGAATTTCCAGACAAATTAACTTCCGGAAAAAACATAATAAAATTACGTGCTTCAGCCAATACATTAGTTAAAGATTCAAAAATTCATGTTGAAGTACTAGATTTTAATGGAGATCCAATTTATTTTGAACCATTAGACTATTTTGAACCAGATGGTACTCGAGTCATTTCTATATATGTGGATGCAGAAACAGTACCTGGTCTAGCTCGAGTATATTTAGCTGGTAGAACAAAAGCAAATCCAAATACTGGACAATTGATTGAATCATCTAAAGATTTTAATTCTCCTAATTACCTTAACATACCAAATGTGATATGGAGTCGATCACTCACAATACAGCCGCAATCACCGAATAAAACAGAAATAATTTTTGATCCAGAAAATCTACCAGAGTTAAAAGTATCAGAAACTCGATTTCCATTATATGAAGCGAAACCAATCACTACAATAACAGAAACTGTAATAATTAATGATAATGCAATAACAAAAGCTACCAACGAGGTAGGAGGACAGTTATCAATTAGAAGTAGAACAGGTAGAGCTGAAGTGGATGATACTTATATATCATACGTTGCTCCAGGATTAGATACCTCATATATACATTTTCATGAAAATGAAGCTTCAATTCAAGATCAGATAAACATGTTTTCGCCATATCAACCGGCTAATGGTAATGTTGCATATGTAGAGTTGACAACCACTCAACCATTTTTTAACGAGCATATGGCCGGCGGAACATTACGGGTGCATAATGCACATGTTATCACTGATAAAGATTATGCAATTTCATTTCCATTTGCAATGAGTGGATCAGTGGCACAAACTGGAGAAGTGATTCCTAATGCATTGTTAGTACCTGCTAATCAAATAATTAGGCATAATGGTGGTATGGGTAAAGCGCGTGTTAACATCACTGAAAACTCAATGCCAGTGTCTTGGTCTCAAGTCGAATTCTTCGATACGTATTCATTAGACCAAAGCTTTAGTGATATAGCAGACACATATGGCACCAATTTTTATACCGAGTTTTATTGGACAGGTTATAATGGACACGGAGGAACATACACTGGCCAATTTACCAATCCTCCTTTACCATCAAACATTAGAGATTCGGTAATATTTCCTGACGTAGATCCTGGACCAACATCACATTTTCAAATATCTGGTAGTTCTGTTTTCATAATTACCGGAATTAAAAATGATACCACAGCGTATGGTCAATTTTTATCAGTCCCATCTTACATTAATGGTGAAGATTATGTTGAAAATGGAGGTGGCGGTGGTGGTGCTCGGTCAGTTCCAGTTGTGAATGGAATGTTCTGGTTTCAATTTGGATTGCTACGTGCAGCTCAAACGATTGCTAACGGACAAGAGTCTTCTAGAGACAGATGGGATAGAAATACTGAATCCGGGATCAACGATAACGATATCATATACAACGCAGAAGCATTTAATTTCACAGCGAGTTATATAGGACAAACTTATGTAACTCATGAAATAGAACAGGAGCAACCGGATCTAGCTAATCCAATACCATTGACTCAATCATTTGCTGACATTTTCATAAAGAATTTGGAACCGTTAAGTGGTGATGTGCACTCGGTTCGAACAATGTATAAGCCAGGTGGAATGTTTGGAGATTTTATGCATGTTGGAGATACACGAGTAGAAGCGTTAGAAGTTTTTTACAACACCTCATCATTAGAAGGAAATATCACCGATGGAATACATTATAGGCGACCTGGCTTTTTCAAAGCAGGGGACGTATCAGCTTCTATACATTTAAACCAATGGAATACTGGAAATATTAGATTAATATATGCAGATACTAGTATAGGTATTGTTACATTATCCCCATTCCTTACTGATGCACCTTACGAGTTATCAGCTAGTTTCAATAACACAAATTTATTATCTGGTGTCACATTAAGAACATTGAATGATATAGCATATGGCGATTCTGGCATCTCAAACGCTGATATTGAACCATATGGTCGTTTCATATACACCGGATTTCTACCAGATAATCAACAGTGGTATAAAAATCAATTGTATTTTGAAGCCAATACCACATATGAACTTTCTTTTAAAGCATATTCCACAAATTTAATTGGAAATACTGATGATGAGAATATACGTGTACCTAGACTAGATGTTTATGTAAATTCATTTGCAGCATTAAATGAAAATAAAATGCTGGCAAGTACCATAACTGTTCCAGATACTCAAGCCGATAAATATCGATATGATTTAGGTATTGCATACACTGACACTTTTAAACATGATCCTAGTGATATAAGCACAATAACTCAGCCACCTGCAGATTGGAGTGAACGTCATGGCCAACATATTATTGCGGTGGAAGGATATGAAAGCCAAAGTCTAGAAGTTTCCGCGATATTCCAAGTTAACGAAGACTTTAGAGGCGTGCCATCATTTATAATTCGTCGCGGTGAGTGGACCTTAAGTGATATAAGCATTAAAACTGTTAAAGAAACTGGATACACTCCAAATAGTACGCGTATAAGATTGAAGGTACCAACCGAACACAGAAATACACCGTTATCATTTAAATTTCAGTATTTAAATTATTTAGGCGAACCGGCTGATCTGCAATCAACAATTGCTCCTATAACATTTAATGGTACAAATTTTCTGCTATCTGGTGAAGATAATTTGTTAACCGGTTCATTGTTTATATCTAATACTGTCGGTTCTGGGTTAGAGCTAGCAGGTGTCAATTCCGGATTCTTGCGGTCAATTGGATATACTGGATTCACATCAGCATCGCGTACAGATCTGCCAGGAGGATTTTTAATGTATTCCGGATCTGTATTACCAAGCGCCCCGGATTCGTATAACGGTGTAGGATTAGAATTGGTACGTGATTCAGCTAGCTTTTTCCGTTTTCATACATCAGGCTCAGATGCAGGATTGCAAGTTCAAACTGATCGGTTCTTCTTAGGAAGTGAGACTGCACAATTCATATCTGGCTCTGGAGGGAATATAGAAATATCATCAAGTAATTTTCGATTATCCCCGGAAGGTAATGTCACTGCTAGCAACATGTTATTAACCGGAACAGCTAGAGCCGATGCTTTTGAATTCAGAGAAATTACTATTACCGCAGATAATTCTGGAAGTTTTTTAACTACATTCACCGATCTTGCCACTGATACATTTTACAACTTAGATTTAAGTGCTGCAAATGCCATGTTTATTCGATTAGATACTCCATTTTTATATCCGATTGGAACAATAACTCCAGGAACTATCGCTGGGTACGCTCATCAAGTATTTATTGAATCTGCTGATAATTCTGGACATTATTTAGCGGCACCTCTACTTAGTAGTGATGTTGAAATTAAATTTGATTCTGGAGATCTTTTTTCATCATCATTTAAAACTGTAACTATTAATGGTACAGAATATCAAAGTGCATTGAAATTAGATGTTGGCGCACGTGCAATGTTGATACGAAGTAGATTTGACTGGAAAATACAATCGTTAAATGATTATAAAGGAGTGACCGCTAGTTTTGGAGCAGTTCATTTTGATAATGATACAACAATGGTATCTGCAAATGTTGATGGTGGTTCTTTCTAATCATAATATTTATATAAAAGGATTATAACATGTTAGGAGAATGGCTAGCAGATCAAGTTTTATCTGAACAAACAATTAAAACAATTATTGTAATATACCCTGGTCGATTTCAGCCAATGGGACGACATCATGCTGCCACATATAAAAAATTAGCTGCAAAATTTGGACAATCTAACACATATATTGCAACTTCTGATAAAGTTAAATTACCTAAATCTCCTTTAAATTTTAAAGAAAAACGTGAAATAATTTTAAAACATGGAATTAAAAACGTTGTACAAGTAAAGAATCCTTACCAAGCCACAGAAATTACTGGCAAATATGATCCAGAAACTACTGCAGTATTGTTTGCAGTTGGTGCAAAAGATATGAAAGAAGATCCGCGATTTCGTATTGGTACAAAAAAAGATGGTTCTCCAGGATATTTTCAATCATATGAAGATAATAAAAATGCATTACAACCATTTACTCAACACGGATATTTAGTTGTTGCACCACATGTCGATATACAAATTCCAGGATTTGGAGAAATGTCTGGTACAACATTACGGCAAGTGTTAGCAAGTGCAGATCCTAATACATTTGAAGATGTTATGGGATTTTTTGATACTAAAATATATAATATGTTGCAATCTAAATTTTCAGCATTACGTACAGAAATAATTGAATCGTTTATTATTAAAGAAGGTAGTTCAATTGGTGGAAGTAAAGCTATGGTAGATGACGGACCTAGATATTATTATGGCAATCAAAAAACGTATCAAAAAAAATCTGCTGATATGGCAAAACGATTAGGATATGAAGTACTAAATTATATAGTTAAAGATAATCCCATTGAGATACATAACACAAATTATCCAGATGGGCCTCCATTAACTGTATCATATTTTCCAACCGGAGTTAAAGGAGGAGATTTTTCAGGTACCGATTATTTAAAAAATTATAAAGGTAATCCTGCTTATAAAATTTGGCAAAAATACATTACACATGTGGCAGAAATAACCGGATATAAATTCTTAGACTTCCTGGGAGCCGATGTATCCATAGATTCAAGTAAAGATGAAGATCTAGGAAAACAGTCAAATTCATTGAGAGAAGATATAAATTTACCTATTAATATTGGAGACACTGTAATGATGGGTAGATTTAAAAATAAACCAGTAGTTGTTAAATCAGTTAATTTTAATGATAAAGGAGATTTATTAATAAATGGAAGGTCCGCGGCTAGATTTAGAATAATCCCAAAAGAACAAGAATTAACTAAAGAATGGTGGACTAATCAATTAGGAGAATTATTAACTGAAGCTAAAGCAAATACTCATTTAACTCATTTAGAAGAATTAATATTAACTCAAGGAGTTCAAGGATATAAAATTGCGCGATCTTTTATAATTGAATTACTAAAGAATTTAAAAGGTGATAGTGATTCAAAAATTAATACAACTGTTAAATGGGACGGAGCACCAGCCGTATTCGCCGGCATCAATCCAGATAACGGTAAATTCTTTGTAGGAACAAAGTCTGTAATGAATAAAATACCTAAGATTAACTATACAATGGAAGATATAGAAATAAACCATGGTGAAGCTCCTGGTTTAGTAACTAAATTAAAATTTGCATTACAATATCTTCCAACGTTAGGTATAAAAAATATATTGCAAGGCGATTTTATGTTTGATGAAAGTATGGTCAAATCAACAAACATAGATGGCGCGCCGCATCTATCATTTCGACCAAATACAATAACATATGCGGTAGAAACAGATTCTGATATAGGACGTGATGTAGCCGCTGCAAAAATAGGTATAGTATTTCATACAACATATAATAATGGATTACAAGGCGGCGCCACATTTGGAGCCAATGTGAGTGGATTGAGACGCAATTCCAATGTTTGGTTTGATGATGCATATTTTAAAGATACTACTGGTATAGTGAAATTAACAGCTTCCGAAGCTAAAGAAGTTGCCACGTTAATTAAACAAGCAGATTCAATTAAAATAAATTACGATAATTTACCAAGTGCAAATTTAAATATTTATCTTAACACAGAAATAAAAACCGGACAATTTGTTGATAATGCGGCTATATCGTTCAAAGCATTTCAAGAATGGACCAAACAACGATTAGATAATAAAATTGCAAAATTAAAATCAGATCGCGGTAAACAAAAAGCAATGGCAAATAAACAACAGCAAATGGCAATGTTCAATGAACGAAAACAAGATATTTTAAATATATTCAAAGTATCAAAATTATTAGCAGAAGCCAAGTTAATTTTTGTCAGAAAATATAATAATGCGATATCAATTACAAAACATTTTAAAGATGATGGCCAAGGAGGACTAATAGTCACTGCCCCAGAAGGATATGTAGCTGTTGACCGTACAGGACAAGGTGTTAAATTTGTTGACCGTATAGAATTTAGTAGAGCTAATTTTGCAATGGATAAAGGTTTTACTAAGTAATAACTGTATATTTATATAAAACGTAATAAAGGACATTATGAAAGAATCAATTTTAAGAGAAACAATACGAAAAGAAATTCGTAAATCTTTAAAAGAAGTGGATGCAACTACTGGTGTAGAACGCGAAACTAGTAAAATAGATAAGAATGCTGGAGTAAAAATGCTTAAAAGAGCATTATCTCAAGGATCTCCTCGACAACAAGCAGCTGGGTTAATTAAAGTAATAGATGCAATATCAGGTGGTAGTACAGCGGTAAAAAATGCTTTAATGCAAATGCTAAGAACAAAAGATTCATTAGGAACTGAACCAGTTGCTGAACCAGTTGCTGAAGATGCATATACAGCCGGAGTACATGACGGTTCAGCTGGAACATCGTTAGAAGAAGGACTTTTTGATTTTCTTAAGAAAAAGAAAAAAGAAGCTCCAAAGGCAAAAGTAAAAGGTAATGAACCAATTGGCGTTGATTATGATGGAAATTATATTTACGCAGAATCAGTTAATGAAGCCGATGTTAATCCAGCATTAGCTAGAAAAGGTGAAAGATTAGACAAAACTCAAGCAATGAAAATGTTAAAAACAGCATTAGGATCAAAAGCAGCAACACAACAAACAGATTTTGTTTTAGATCTAATAAATGGCTTAGGTCTTAAAGATGCTGCCAAACAACGTCTTAAAATGAAAATTCGAAAAGAGTTAAAATAATATGTCAAGTAAGTTACAAAATATAAAAGCAGTAAATGAATTACTAGCAGGAGAACATAAATCTCAAACTCGTAAAAGTATTTACACAGGTTCCACAAAAACAGAAATACCAGAAACTGATATTATAGAACGATTTGAAAATGGTAAACCAAAGATTTGGATTGAAACATCACCAACTGGTACTAGAACTCGTGTTACACAGCATGAAGGATTTAAATCACGAGAACCCGAAAACTCTATATTAAAAACAGTTCAAGATGCATTATCTGTACCAGAAAAATGTCCTGAATGCGGTAAAGATATGCGCGATCACGAAAAACAATTAAATTTTAAATTTTGGTTTAAACGTAAAAAATGTTTTAGTTGTGTTTTAACAGAAGAACGCCAAATTAAAGCAAAAGGCCCAGAAGCATGGAAATTGTATCAAAATAAAATAATGTCCGATAATGCTGAAGCGTGGTTTAATGATACTGATAAAGAAGTTGAAATATTGAAACAATCAATGAAAGAAACGGTATGGGGAAATGCTGATGGCGAATTTGGAGAAGTAGATATAACATCAGCAATTAAACGAGTTGAATCAGATTATAAAAAATTAAAAGAAAATATAAGAAAAGAATTTATGGAGACTAGTAATGGCAAAAAATAGATCATTAAATAAGATTGGAAAAGAGTTTGATAAATTAGTCGCGGATATGAAAAAAATGGCTGGCGAGTATGCCAAATCAGATGGCTCCAAAAAACAACAATTAGTTAGTAAATTAAAACAAATGACTAAAAAGAAAAAAGAATTACAAAAAGAAATGGAATCTGCTGTAAATGCTGCCGATAAAGATGTAGAACTACAAATAGATGAAATGACTAATTTAATTCGTAAAGAAGTTACCAAATTAATGAAAGAAGAATATGGGTATATTAAATAAAATATTTTCAGGTGGCGCAAAAGATTTAGTAGAAGGGGTAGGAGGAGTATTAGATAATTTAACTACTACAAAAGCAGAAAAGTTAGAAGCTAAGCGTAAAATGCAAGAACTTATTTCTGATTATGAAACTAAAATGGAAGCTAATATAACTGATCGTTGGAAGGCAGATATGAATTCTGATTCCTGGTTATCTAAAAACGTAAGACCTTTAGTTTTAATATTTTTAGTTGTATCAACAGTACTTATGATATTTATAGACGCCGGTACAATAGCATTTGAAGTAGAACAAAAATGGACAGACCTTCTCCAATTAGTTCTTATTACTGTCATTGGTGCCTACTTTGGCGGCCGCACCATGGAAAAAAGAGTTAAGAAATAATTTGTAATATTGCAAATAATTTATTATATTAAACGTAATGGCAGTTAAAAAATCTCTTAAAGAAATTATACGTGACGAATATAAAAGGTGTTCGCAAGATCCGATACATTTCATGCGTAAATACTGTGTCATTCAACATCCTACTCAAGGTAAGATGTTATTTAATTTATATCCCTTTCAAGAAAAATCATTAACAGAATTAAAAGAAAATAGATATAATATTATTTTAAAATCTAGACAGTTGGGTATATCTACTTTAACTGCCGGATATGCATTATGGAAAATGATATTCCGATCTGACTTTAACGTATTAGTAATTGCAACAAAACAAGATGTTGCAAAAAATCTTGTAACCAAAGTTCGAGTAATGAATGAAAATTTACCAAATTGGTTGAAAGGTAAAACATTAGAAGATAATAAATTATCATTACGATATGCAAATGGTTCACAAATAAAGGCAATATCATCTAAAGGTGATGCAGGTCGTTCTGAAGCGTTATCATTATTAATATTTGATGAGGCTGCATTCATTGATCGTATTGATGAAATATGGACATCAGCTCAACAAACACTAGCAACTGGAGGAGATTGTATAGCATTATCAACTCCTAACGGCGTAGGTAATTGGTTTCACCGACAATGGGTTAATGCGGAATCAGGAGGAGAATTTAATACAATTAAATTACATTGGACAGTACATCCGGATCGTGACGAAGCATGGCGCGAAAAACAAACATCGTTATTAGGTGAAAAAGGCGCTGCTCAAGAATGTGATTGTGATTTTATAAGTTCTGGACATACTGTTGTAGATGGAACAATATTACAATATTATGCAGATACTCATGTAAAAGATCCTGTAGAAAAAAGAGGATTTGATTCAAATTATTGGATCTGGGAATATGCAAATTACAATAAAAATTATATGGTTGTAGCTGATGTTGCCCGGGGCGATTCAACCGATTACTCAGCATTTCATGTGTTTGATATAGAAGCATGTCAACAAGTTGCAGAATATAAAGGTAAGATAGGAACTACAGAATACGGTAACATGTTAATTTCTGTAGCTACTGAATATAATAATGCATTACTAGTAATTGAAAATGCAAATATAGGCTGGGCCACAATACAAGTAGCTTTGGATAAAGGTTATTCAAATTTATATTATTCGTATAAACAAGATGGGTATGTGGATGAAGATGTACAATTACGTAAAGGTTATGATTTAAAAGGCAAATCAAAAACCGTACCAGGATTTTCAATGACATCACGAACTCGTCCATTAGTTATATCTAAATTAGAAACATACTTTAGAGACAAAACTCCAATAGTGCATTCAAAACGTTTAATAGATGAATTGTTTACATTTGTATGGTTAGGTCATAGAGCAGAAGCAGCGCGTGGATATAATGATGATTTGGTAATGTCATTTTCTACCGGATTATGGATGCGAGATACTGCACTACGATTACAACAGCAAGGTATAGATTTAAATAGAAAAACGTTAGGACATTTTGGAAAATCACAAGGAGTTTATTCAGCAACACAAAACACATCAAAAGAATGGCAATGGAATTCCGGAGATGCAGAAAATAATGATTTAAAGTGGTTACTTTAATATTTATTTATATAGGTAAATTATGACAGATACTTCATTAAGAGCACGATTAGGTAGATTATTTGCAACCAATGTTGTTGTACGTAGAATCTCAAAAAATAGATTAAAGGCAGTTGATACAAATCGTTTACAATCAACTGGAAATTTAAGTAATAAACGATTTGTTGATAGATTTTCTGGCGTACATAGAGGCATGCCAGGTTATGGTACATATAATCAAAATCAAACATTTCATACATCAAAAATAGAATTATTTACAGATTATGAAGCCATGGACATGGATCCTATATTAGCATCCGCTTTAGATATTTATGCAGATGAATCAACGGTAAAAGATGCAGACGGTGATACTTTAACTATTACATCACCTAATGATGAAATTCGAAAAATACTTCATAATTTATTTTATGATATTTTAAATGTAGATTATAATTTATGGCCATGGGTACGTAATGCATGTAAATATGGCGATTTTTATTTACATTTAGATATTGAAGAAGAAGTTGGAATTGTAAATGTAATGCCTATGTCAGCGTATGAAATCGTACGTGAAGAAGGATTTGATCCAGATAATCCATATGCTCATAGATTTTCAATGCAACACACCCATGGAGGAGGTTCTCATAATTACGGTTCATTTGAACGCGAGGGAACAAATGCTCAACAATTTGAACCATTTGAAATTGCACATTTTCGTATGTTATCTGATACAAATTTTTTACCGTACGGTAAATCAATGATAGAACCAGCTCGAAAAATATTTAAACAATTAACGTTAATGGAAGATGCTATGTTAATTCATCGTATAATGAGAGCTCCAGAACGTAGAATATTTAAAATTGACGTAGGAAATATACCACCAGCGGAAGTTGATAATCATATTCAAACAATTGTTAATAAAATGAAAAAGGTTCCTTATATAGATGAAAAGACAGGCGATTATAATCTTAAATTTAATATGCAAAATATGATTGAAGATTATTTTATGCCAGTACGTGGAGGAGAATCAGGAACATCGATTGAAGCATTGCCAGGATTATCTTCTGAAGGTCAAATTGAAGATATTGATTATTTGAAAAACAAATTGTTTTCTGCTTTAAAAATACCTAAAGCATTTTTAGGATATGATGAAGGTGTAGAAGGTAAAGCAACATTAGCAGCAGAAGATGTTCGATTTGCAAGAACAATAGAACGTATACAAAAAATCTTTGTTTCTGAATTAACAAAAATTGCAATTATACATTTATATACGCAAGGATATAAAGACGCTGATCTAGTTAATTTTGAATTATCATTAACTAATCC
>Ga0181405_1000040_pt1 | contig 38747 bp, 50 predicted proteins | sample 28SPOviralmetaG_FD_130134 | JGI IMG/M metagenome (GOLD analysis project Ga0181405, IMG submission 130134) | Marine viral communities from the oligotrophic San Pedro Time Series (SPOT) site, San Pedro Channel, CA, USA - 28 SPOT_SRF_2011-11-29 | ecosystem: Environmental > Aquatic > Marine > Strait...
ACCAGAATCATTTCGCGAGGTTAGAGATGAGTAAAGAAAACAGTAAAGATATCGGAGGGTTATAATGAAAATAATAAAACCCACCGGAATCATTAAGGTTTCAGAAGATGGTTTGGCGCGAGAAATATTCCTAATGATATCAGGGAGTAAGCTAACTAAGGTAGAAAGTAGAGAGATTCCCTTATGTTATAGACCATACTATTATGTCAATAGTTATAAGCACTTAGACAAGTATAGGAAAAGCTAATATAAACATACACTTACCCACCAGCCCAGTAGGTCTGCTCTAACCCAGTAGATTTACTGGGCTTTTTTTTGTGCTTTTAAAAGCTGTACGGTACCTAAGTACCACCCGTAACCCCCTAGTATTATTAAGGAAAAATAGTAACACTCGTTATATACCCTAGAATCCCTATTAAGTTCAGTAGGTTATGGAAGTACTAAGGAACATAAGCAAATCGTCTAGGAGGAGCTACAGTTAGAAATACTTAGAGATTACAGGGGGTTAGTAGGCACTGATCAAGTACATAGTCATTACAACAATAATATCAATAAGTTATACCCGTTTGTATGATTCCTAACCTTCTATAGCCTTCTTACCCCTATACCCCTAAGCTCCCTAACTACCCATCGTAAGTTACTAATATTAAAAGGTTTATCTCTGCCTAGTACAACAGCAAAGCAGTCTAGCGATTAGCGGTTTTGCTAAGTGCTTGTTTTTATTATATTATTTGTTATCGCGGAAAGGTCAATGATTACAGGCACACCCCCCTCCCCCCGTTACCCTCTACTTCCGAATTATATGTCTATATAGGCGATATCATTGGGGAAAGCGGGGCAGGGGCATTCACGATACGGCTATAGTTTTACAGAGTTGGTGTTCGTTGTCTAAGTGATTCCCTAGACTTAGGCTACTAGTGGTGATCCCCTACTACCCGTTACTACCCCTAAGCCGGTTTTACTTTTAAAAAAGTGAGTAGGCTAAAAAAATTCGCTGGTAATTTTTGAGATTATGGCTTTTATTGAATAGGCAAAGGTTCATGCTGGAAAGTTTAACTCTGCATAATCACCAAATAGTTCTTTAGCCTTCTTATCATATGCCTTCGCAGCTTCTTCGGCAGTTAGGTAGTGACCTAAACATATTCGCTTTTGTCCCTTTGGTTGAACATGTGCCCTAAACCTTTTTTTGAGTTTGTACTTCTCTGCATACTGATACACCCCTTTATAGCCAGATTTGCTATCAACTCGTTTTCTTTTATTTTGTGCATTCTCAGACGGTGTACATATCCTTATGTTTTCTCGCCGGTTATCTAGACCGTCATGATTAATGTGATCTATATGCATACCTTTTGGTGAATTCATAATAAACTGGTGCATCATTAATGCTCCGCTGGGGGTAATGTAACGGTCTGGAAACAACTCTTTATATTTCAGGGCTTGGCTTTTTGTTAACTTTGCCTCACCATACCACTTTTCTTTATCTTTATATTTGTATCGGCGTATATACCAACTCCAAGGCACGTTAGTTACAAATTCGTAGTCTGACTCATCCAATAGAACTTCTTTTGTACCATGAGTTTTGCTTTCAATTATTAGTTTCTTCATGAATCAATTATATCACATATCTTCTGAGGAGTCAATCAAATATTGGATTGCTGCTTCTAAGTATTCTATGTTGTCTTTGAAATAACCTAGCCCTACATTACAATTATTACATAGTAATCCTCGTACCTTACCCGTAGTATGGCAATGGTCTACTTTCCATCCACCTATACCTCGGGGCTCATCTGTTCCGCATATTTTACATTTATTGTTTTGACTCTCGACCATTTGGTCATAATCATCGGTAGTTATGCCATATTTGCGAGTTAGTTGTTTAGATTTGATCTCGTTCTTGTTTAAACGGTTATATAATTTGCGACGGTTCTTTCTCCGTTCTGCTCGTGCATCGTAATTACTCATGGTTATATTCCTTTAATGGGATCTTATCAAATACTACTATAGTCGGGTTATCACCAAATAGTTTTGAGTGTATTTTTAGTGTCTCAACATAGTCATCTCCACATATACCACCATATGGCAGGTCATTAACTGGGGTTATAACTGTTAGTGGTTTAGTATCGCACCCATATATGGTTATTATAATCAAAATAATAAAAAGGTTTTTAAGCATATATGTTATCTCCGTATATCCTATTATACCAAACCTAAAAATTTTCTTAATCGCGCCTTCGCGCTCATTCAAAAAAGTGCCCCCGTTTTTTCCTCAGTTGGATCTACTACTTACCTTATAACTGGAGGGCTACACATGTCCAAGCACGAACAACACTTAGCTAATATATTATCTGCTATTGAATATGAATTCCCAGACTTTAAGATTGTGGATAAACGTAAATCAAAACTTATGAGGGTTTTATCTAAGGTTCTCTTTTTTAATAAGAACTTCATGACCCGTTACATCACAGTTATCGGGAATACTGTTTATATCCCTACAAAAGACTGGGTTAAAGAAGATGCTTACAGAGCTTTATCTGTCTTTTGTCATGAGTGGGTTCATATGAAGGACAATAGAAGATTGGGACCTTTGTTTAAATTGCTATATCTCTCACCCCAAATTTTTTCGTTGATCGCAGTGCTTGGATTTTGGAACCCTTTATGGTTTTTATTCTTGATTTGTCTTCTGCCTGTGCCTTCACCAACCCGTTCTGAGCTTGAGATGCGCGGGTATGCTGTGACTATGGCTGTTAATTGGTGGTTGTTAGAGCAAAAGCCTAACTATGAATGGTATTCTAAACAATTTACTTCTTCAGCTTATTACTGGATGGATCCTTTTAAGAAAGATGTGCTTAAAGATCATAAAAAGGAATTTGATCGCATCCAAAAGCAAGAATTAAGAGATCATGAAAAACAGATCTTCGAAATTTTGATTGGTAAACCTTAGACTCTTGTTTCTTTAAAAGCTAACTCAGCACGAAGTTTATCTTCCATGTATTTTTGTTTCATGGTATTAAGACCTTCGTCAATTTTGTCGAGTGCTTTTTCAAGCTTCTCTTGGTTCTCTTCAGCCAATTCTTTATTTTTTTTCACATCTTCAACGACATTTTTGTTCAAATCGTCGTAACGAGCTTGAAAGTTTCCTTTCATTGAGTGATTGCTGATAAGCAAGGATAGTGTCCACATACCAAGTATGCCGTATTCAACTAATCCGTTTAATGATCCTGCGTCCATTCATATACCCTCCTATAAAACGAACAAAGTAAATAGTTTTGTACTCTTGATATAAACTAGTTATTTGTATGAGAATTATTACAAAAATCACATCAATTTTACTTATTTTTGTTTTTTTGGCGACTACACCAGCGATTGTTTTAGGATCACAGGGTCAATTGCTTCAAGCTGAACCAAGTAAAGTTGCTATACAAGCCATTGGGCTTGCTAAACATTATTATGCCCAAGGCAGATTTGAAAAAGCTGCTGAATTGTTTATGGAAGCACACAAGTTAGACTCTCGTGTTGAATTTATGTTTAATGCTGCTAGAGCATATCAAAGAGCCATTAAATTATCAAAGGCAAAAGATCTGTTTAACCGTTGTGTTAAGACAAAGGGAGCCTCACCCGTTGTAATCCAGAAGGCATCCATTTATCTTCGCGAGATCCAAAACATGGAGAGAGCTTTGTCCAAAGCAAAGAATGAAGGCAAAAAAAGAGTTGTTGTGGTGAAGCCAAAGCCTAAACCAAAAAAGAAAGTGGTTATAAAAAAATCTACTTGGAAACAGACTAGTGGTGCTATCTCTTTAGCTGGTGCTGCTTTGGCAGGTGTTGCTGGTGGCTGGCTTTTGATTACTTCTTACGAGTTATCTAAAAATGCTGATGATAAAGCAGCAGATTTAGATATTGGCTTTGATGAATACCAACAGGACAAAGATAAGGCTGAAATGTATAACATTCTTGGTTGGTCTCTATCAGGTGTCGCTATAGCTGGTGCCGTGTTTGGTTTTTGGGGTTTGTCCTCTGATAATTCTAAGGTCAGTCTCGCACCTACTGGAAATGGTGCTACCCTTATGGTGAGATTTTAATATGAGAAAATTTACAATATTGCTTTTTATTCTATTCGTGGGCTGTGTGGACCGTCCTTATGATGAGGCTTACTTTGTTGGTGAGGGCGACGATATTATCGAGCCTGAAGATGATGTGGTTGAGCCTGAAGAGGATGCCGAAGAGGATGCGGTTGAAGACTCCTATGAGCCGGAAGAGGACATTGTAGAAGATGTTATTGAACCAGAGGAAGATATTGAAGAAGATACCGCTTGGGACTTTGATGCTGTAGAAGAAGATGTTGTTTCAGTCGATACAGATGATGAGGATACTTGGGTTGACACTTTTGTTCCAGAGGACAATTGGCAACCAGAGGATACATACACTCCACAAGATACTTGGCAACCTCCACAGGACACTTGGACCCCACCAAAGGATACACAACAACAAGTAGATACACACCACTACGATACACAGAAGCCCAAAGATACGGCACCACCGCCGTTAGGACCGGGAGAGTGCCCAAAGATGTGTGCTAGTTGGTATGATGGTTGCAACACCTGTCAATGCAATGATGGTAAGATTGGTGGTTGTACTAAGTTACCTTGTAATCCCAGCAATAAAAAAGATCCTTACTGCAAGAAGCTGCACGGAAGTTAGAATTTATAAAACAATAGTTTTTCCTTTTGCCGATAACGATTTGATAATAGGTGATAATTTGTTTTTGCTCGACTGCATAAAAACTTCGACCTGTAAGAATCTGCCTTTTACACCCTGCAATTTATAAGGGAACTTGCTAGGTGGGAATGGTCCAATCTTTTTTGACCATGGTGCGGCATCCATTAGTTTTAGATCATCAGCTACTCTATACCGGAGATCAATAAAAGAATCTTCTGGTAGAATAAAGTCAACATCAATTTGTTCCCACTCTGTGGATGTTTTTGTTTCAGCAACGGTACCACTCCAGCCTCCATAACCGAATGTATGTTGGAAGTCGCCCTTTGGTGCTGTGTAGTTGTGTAGAGTGTAACCTGTCATATCTGAATAGGTATAAGGACCAGACCCAACAGGGTATTCACCAACAACAGAATTAGTTTTTGGGTTGACCTTGGTGGCTGTTGCTTTTTGCTGGTTCACAGCCCAAACATACCCATCGTAATCGACTGCAATACCTACAGGGTATCTGCCACTGCCTAAAGAAATATGTTGCATTACTGTGAGAGTAACAACATTTATTTTTGCTACTGATGATGTTGTATCAAGAGCGACATAAACATGTCCGTCGTTAGAGGTTGCGATACCACGACTTCTCTGGTTGTGTTTAACAATAGCCCATTGTTTGGTTACAGGGTCATAGCGAGAAGATGAAGTTGTTGTATCTGCTACCCAAATGCGACCAAACATGTCTACATTAATACCGTAGGGCGAACCACCGCCTTTGCCTACATTCTGAACAGACTTTGTTGCGGGATCAACCCGTAGAAGGGCAGAGCATCCACGACCAGCGATCCAAATGATACCTTTCTGGTCGATTACTAGCCCGTATGGACTACAACCAATGTCTATCTGATCAACTGAAGCACCAGCTTTTGGTTCAAGTCTGCGGAGTCGTTTACTATTCCAGAAGCCTATCCAAGCATGGTTGTCCTTATCAACACCAGCAGCACGAGCCACAGTTTTACCATCAGGGTTTACAATGAACTGAATACACTCGTCATTAGAAACAACCCCTTTGCCAGAGGAGGTATCAATAGAGCCGTTTCCGTTCTTATCTACACAATCTTTTTTATTTACTCTTATCTTCGCAACTGAGCCATCACCTCGACAACCTACCCAGCAATCACCATTGAGGTCCACAGATGTGCGAGAAGGGTTAGAACAAACCTTGTAACGACCTTCTTCTTTCCCGGTTTTAGTGTCTAGTTTTGAGACAGTACTTTCAGAGGAGTTCGCAATCCAAATGTGGTTAAGATTACTAGAGGTTTTGCCGATGTCTAACTCTATGTAACCATTAGCATTTATTTTGAGACCCTTTTTGTTGCCGACATCAAAAGGCACACCGTAGTCCGGTCCTATTTTTTGTTTGACACAAGAAAGATCGCAAGTGCCACAAGAAGAGAGGACACCCTCATCGATGAGTCCATTACAGTTATTATCTTTACTATCGCAGAATTCAGGCTCAGGTAGTTTTTCACCAGTACACATTCCCCAATAACCGGATTTACAGATTTGCACTCCAGCTTGGCAAATGCCTTTGCCTATCCACTGTGGTTGACCTGAATAACAGTTTGCCGCTGTTGACTTACAAGGACAGCCTTCCCAGTTTTGTTTAGAACAATCGGGGCAGATGGAGGCAAAGTTTGGGTTGTTATCGTCACAGTCTCCACCTTTGATACAACCGAGTCCAAAGCCGTCACCGTCTTTGTCGATGCAGGTTTTCACAGGAGTGGTGTCGGGTTTAACCGTATCGGGTGCAGGGACAGTATCAGTTGTATCGATGCCGGTATCGGATGTTGTATCAACAGTTGTATCAGGTTGAGAAGCAGAGTCCTCTACAAGAGTCGTTGTGTCTGGTAGGGAAGCAATGTCTTCAACAATATCTTTTAGGTCGGGTACAACATCTGCTTTTGGGGTACCAAGCCCAGCATCAACAAGTGTGATAGCCTTGTAGGTCGGTGCTTTAGAACATCCACCAAGGATTAATAAAATAAATAATAGTTTTCGCATAGTCATACCTCTAGTATGTTTATTCTAACACACTTTTATAATTTTTAAACACTATTTATTATACATTTTGGAGGTTAGTCAATGAAACTAACAAAAGATTATTTAAAAGAAGTTATTAAGGAAGAGCTTGAAAAAGCCCTAGAAGAGCAAACATCATTTGTTCAGGCTGGTGATGAAGCTGCCAGACGAAGAGCTAAAGATATGGAAGCCTCCGGCGCTGTGGCTCAGTTCCTTAAAAAGCAGGGTGGTGTTAATGTCGCTACAGATATGCTTGCCAAGGCTGCTGGTGAACTAGACAAGGCTGCTAAAACTCAGACAATAGACTTTTCTGATGAGCCAATGAAAATTGTTGCTGCAAAGCCAAACACTGGTGCTATTAAGATGGTTCAGAAAAAGTTAGGTGTTGCCGCTGATGGCATCATTGGTCCAAAGACTGTTGCTGCTTACAATAACATGATTAAACCAACTAAACCAATTACCGTCCCACAGCTAAGAAAGTTGATGCGACACCCTGATTCTGGTGCAATGATCGCTAGCATGTTAGGTCGCAAGGCTCCTGCTCAAGCCATGGCAACTACTGCTGGTCCAAAGTCAGGTGGTTTATCTCCTGAAGATGAGCAGGCTCTAGAGGATATACAAAATTTAGACCTTGGCTTAGAAGAACAGTTTAAAAGATATTTATAAGTCTATTTCCAAAAGATTTGCATAGCTACTAAAACAAAGGCTAAAATTGAACTGATAATATTCTTGGGTGTGAGTGGGGATTCTCCCATGAGCACCCAAGTCAGTATTGGGAAACTAATATAAGATAACCCAAATCCTAATAACCTTGAAGCCCAAGCTGACTCTAACCCAGCATAGGACCATTTAGATCCCCACCAAAAAGCAATCGATACTGGAAAAGACCAAATCAGGGCTGTTATGATAGGTTTGTCTTTCCACCAATCCCAAACAAATTGAGAGTTATTCAGAAACCATGCACACACCTGCCCCAATAATAAGCATAAAGATCCAAGCAAGATTAGTGTTGTTTTAGACATGGCGGTATTACTATTATAACTAGACTATTTATATTACCATAGTTGCGGAGAAAGTCAAGTGAAAGTTACTAAGTCATTACTCAAAACCTTAATTAACGAAGAGTTAAATAATATTATTAGTGAGCAGGCTGATGGTCAAAGAAGTACTGTTGGACAAACTCGTGCTCCTAATATGGGTCAACGAAGCGGTACTCAGACTCAAAGTATGAGAAGAGATGCTGATAAAGTAAAGACAGATAAAGCAGAGACAATTTATAGCATGGCTCTTAAATACATGAAACTAAGTTGTGCTAAAAGCGGAAAATGTAAGCCAGGGGAAGAAGAAAGAAGTGCAGAAGAGTTAGCTGATTCTTTAGACGACCAGTTTGGTGGTAACAAAATAAAGGCTGCTAATCAAATTCGAAAAATGATGCAAAATGTTGGTGGTGGGCTCGAATATGCGAATAAGGCTGCTAGAGTTACAACTAGAAAAGGTCGTTCAACTAGAAGCTCAGGTAGTAATACAGTAAAATTACTCCAACAAGCTCTTATCGATGTTGGTATTTCAGTTGGACGGACTGGTGCTGATGGCAAAATGGGTAGAAACACAAGAGCAGGAATGAAAGCCATGGCAAAAAGAATTGCGAAGTTACCAAAGGGTAAAAATGTTGCCGCGAAGTTGAGCAAGAATCCAGCACGAATGCTCAAATTTATACAAGATAATTTCCCAGATGTGAAGGGAACCACAACTGCTGGCAAGGTTCAGAAAGTTGCTACAGCAGCAGGACCATCGATTGATCCAGATCTCCAACAGGCTGTATATAAAGGCTACGAAGATTACTTAAAAATGGGTAAATCTGCTGGGGCTGATTCATTAGAAAAAATTAAAGCCAGCGATGAGGCTAACAAACTTGTAACAAGGATGGTAGCCTTTGCAGAAAAAAATCCAAATGATATTCGCAACGAACCAAATGTTATTAGACAAAGAATAAAAAATATCATGCTAAAAAAATATGGTATGCCAGTTTAGGAACTCTAAAAACTAGTACTTTTTATAAAACTTTTTAATAATCTCATATTTTTTTTTAATCAAAGGATACTTTTTGCTAGCCTTATAAAGAGTGTATTTTAACATACTGCACATGTGAAAAGAAGCCATAACATTAAAATCATTTTCAAAATCTGTAGTTGAGTAAGGGAACAAAAAGCCCTTCTCTCTTAACATTTTGTTCTCAGAGGACCAAGCTGGATTTACATGCCTACCCCAAATTGTGCCGTATGATGATCTATTATGTTTAGTCCATTCTTTTCGCAAAGCTTTATTTTTACTGGTTAACAATAGAATACTACTAAACTCGTGATGTAGTGCATATTCAGTATCTTCATGGTCTTTTGAAATTTCAATAAATAAAGTTAGTGATTTCATATCATAAGTTCCACGAACCCATTTTGCATTATTAACTCGCAAATCTTTACAGAGAATAACCCTTTGAAGGTGTTTGTCTAGTGTTTTTTTCTTGTATTTGTTAGCAAACGATCTTACATACCGCTCCTTAATTTTAAAAAGGCTCTTACTTGGTCTTTTACAAGCAACTATGTAGTTGATTTGTTGTACTCTAGATGAATAGGATGTGTTTTGTGCCCTGATAGTTTGAAAAGAGTGGGCTGGAATGGTAAATAATAAACAAAAAATAAAAATAAGCTTCTTCATAGTGACCTCCAAAGTTGATATTATGATATCAAACCTTCACATGAAAGTCAAGCAGGATTAACCCGTTCAAACTACTTAGTATATGCTCTACACATGGAAAAAATGGCAAATTTTAGAGACATCAAACCTAAAGTTTCGCGGCAGGAACATGAATTTCATTCCATTTATAAGCCCAACAGAGCAAGCTAAGGGTTTGATGAACCGTAAAGAACCGCTAGGACCCAATGCAGCCGGTCTTTTTATCTACGATAAGCCTGAGATGCGATCTTTTTGGATGAAAAACACTTATATCCCACTCGATATTGTGTTTTTAGATGAAAATGGTGAGATTGTAGGCATCCATTTGAATGCTAAGCCTCATTCTGAGGAGTCGATTGAGTCTCCTGCTCCTTCTCAGTATGTGATTGAGTTTGATGCTGGTGAAGCTTCGGCTCTCGCTCTCCGAGTAGGGGATCAATTCTTTCTATAAGGTCCCAGCAAGTAGGGCAAATCAGGTGCTTTCGGTCATCTTTAGCAACAACTTTCCAAGTCATAGCCATTTCTCTGCTCTTTTTATCAAAGGGTTCCTCACAATTGGTACATTGATCAGGCAAAAAGATGTTCCTCATCTTCGAAGCCAACTCTTTTTCAGAGATCTTCTTTTCTTTTATGTATTCTTTTCTTTTAATCTTTCTTTTTAAGTTGTTACTCATAGTTCAATGGTAACGCGAATCAAAAATTAATTTAACTAGTTATTATTGGAGGCACAAAATGAAAAAATTATTACCTCTTTTCATAGTTTTAATCATTTCAACACCAGTTTTTGGAAAGTCTAAAGCAAAATTCTACGATTTTAGCGACCAACTCATCGATGGTACCATAAAAAAGCCAACTTCTATCTACATGGAAGCTAGAACTAGAGCAAAATTTGCTAAATTGCTTAGATTGAAGAAGTCTTTTATCCCAAAACTGCTCATGACAGGCAAAAATCCTAATTTAAAGTAACTAATTGGAGTAAATTGGTACCCAATCTTCTAATTTTGCTTCTAAAGCAGCAGCTACTTGCAGTAAATGGTGAAATTCGTTTAAAATAACTGTATCGGTGATGTTCTCTGTTGTACTATCCACTGAATCTAGTATATCTTCAATGAATATTAGGGTTTCACTAAGAACCAGAACGAATTCAGACAGGTCTTCTATGGATAAATCACCATGACCCTTTAGATCTCTCATTATTTCAACTATTCTATCATAAAATGATTTAGTTATCGCATAAATTTTTACTATACTGTATACATCCACACTACTATTATACTACTTTTTCAAAACTTTTTCAAACTTTTCAAAGAAATCAGCTTTAAAATGATTAAATTGTTTAGTTTCATAAGTTTTTTCAAACTTGTTCATAAAAATTTGTGCTTTTGAATCTGTTTTTTCCTGTGTCATTATGTTTTTTGATGTGTAGACCGGACTTAAAACTGGAATTGTCGCTAGCACTGTTAGTAATTTACTCAAAACTTTGCCCTCTGTCCTCATAGTTATTATATGAGGCAAATTATTTTTACCATTGCGGTAATTTCAATTTTAAGTAGTTGTTCAAATCGGTTAAACTACCAAAATCTACCCTTTTTTAAGGGGACTTTCTTGAAAATTGAAAAAATAACTGAAATATCTGTCTGCAACCCTGAAAATATCAAGCATTGTATAACTAAAAAGTATGGTTCGACCGCTTCATCGTTTCTTATAAAGCATAAAAAGGACAAATCTTACCTATTAACCTCAGCACATGTCTGTGTTAATGATTATGGTAGGCTGATTCACCTTCCAAAGTTCAAAGCGAAGGTCAAATTCTATGGTTTGGACTTAAATTTGAAGAAATATGACTATAAAATCGAAAAAGTAGACTTTGAAAACGACTTATGTTTAGTTTCTACTGGAAGAATGAAGAAAAAAGCCTACAAAATAGCAAGAAAGAACCCAAAATTGGGCGAATATGTCTATAATATTGCCGCTCCAAGAGACATTTTTGGTAAAGGAATGGTCCCCTTGTTCAGCGGACACTACAGTGGACAAGCTTATGACCGGTCTATTTTTTCAATTCCTGCCTTTGGTGGGTCCTCTGGATCGCCAGTATTGAACAAAAAAGGCGAAGTAATTGGTGTTATCAGTGCCGTAACTAAAAATTTCAACAATTTAGCCATGGCTTCAACACTCAAATCAATAAAGGAGCTAATTAAAAATGGAATACCATGAAAAACTAGAAGAGCAGGTCGCAAAGCTCAAAAAAGAAAATCAAAGATTGGAAGATGAGAATGCTTCATTATGGTTTTTGTTAGATGAATTTGAAAAATCTAATATTCATAATCCAGAATACAAAGAAATGTTTGAAGAAGTTTATGAAAAACTTAGGTACCAAAGTTTAATGACTGTTACAACGGATGGAGAAGCTTAGTGTTGATTATTGAAATAAAAAAACATAAAAATTTTGCATCGATCGTAGTATTTGTTGATGTTAACAAGAAAATTTTATTATTAAAAAGACCCAATAAGAAGAATTTAACTTATGCAGGCAAGTGGGGGTTTGTTGGTGGAGGCTCTGAGGATTATGAGACTCCCAAAGAAACAGCCATTAGAGAAACTGCTGAAGAAACGGCACTCAAAGTGTTGCCTGAAGATTTAAAATTAATAGATAAAATAGAATCTCCAGATAAAAGAGAGGTATATGTTTTTGTTTGTAACAAATATGAGGGCATTGTTCGAACTAATAGTGTTAAAGAAGAACATGATGACTACGATTGGGTAGCTGTTGACGAGCTTGGCGAATATGATATGCCTGACAATTCAATGCCATTGATTAAAAAGGCTCTTTCAGCACTTTAACTCTATTTATTCTATGGATAAAATTCTAAAGCTTTGGGAACAGTTTATAAAAGAAGCCAAGGACCCGAAAGTTGGAACTGGAAAGAAGCCTAAAGGCTCTAGTCGTCGTCTTTATACTGATGAGGATCCGACAGACACGGTTTCAGTAAAGTTTCGTACAGCAGCAGACATTAGAAAGACTTTATCTAAAAAAAGTTTTAAGGCTAAGTCACATAAGAGACAATCACAGATAATTAATCTAATACACCAAAGAGTTAGAGCAGCATATCAAAATGCTAAAGATACAGACACTAAAAAGAGACTCAAGACGGCTTTTGATTATGCTAAAAAGCGAAAAGAAGCTACAAAGAAAAAAACCGAAAGGTTGAGGAAAAACAAATGAAAACCACAAAAGACAAATTAAAACAATTGATCCTTGAAGAATTAGATAATATTATCTCAGAGCAAGGTCGCTCTGGTATGGCTGGTATGGAGCGAGACGACGATGCTTTTGCTCAGATGTTGGCAAAGCAAGCTGGAGCCAGCAGTAAGACACCGGAAAAAGCAAAGGTTGCCGACACTCTTAAAGATATGCTCAATAAGCTTAAAGATAAGATCTCTGCCGAGTTTAAGGGTATGGAAGATAAAGAGGGTATGAGTGAAACTGCCCTTATGGATCTTCTTAATAAACTAGAAGGCGATATGAGAGGAGAAGAAGCATGAAAATCACCAAAGAAGAACTAATAAAAATCATTGAAGAAGAATGCGGTCATATGATGCGCAGAACTCAGCCACCACAGATGAAGCCTGTGGATATGAGAACTATGATGCCAGAACCAGTTGGCGGTGATCAAAGTCCAGTTAGACAATTAGATCATCACGACGAAGAGGGCAGAATGGCTAAGTCTCAACTCTACAGAGCAGCCAAGTATGCTCAAGAGATTATGAATAATATTGGCGATGATGATGAGTTAGAGGGTTGGGTTCAGTCAAAGATCACCAAAGCTGCTGACTATCTAGGTTCTGTAAAACACTACTTAGAATACGAATACAGAACAGGTGGTAAAGAGAAAGATATTGCCGCAATCTATGTGATGGAAAATGAAGATAACTGAATCAAAAGTAAAAGAGATTATCCGCGAGGAACTACTAAATGAATTCACCACAACGGGAATTGATGTTCCTCGCATTGTCTCTTTACGAAGACCAGCAAAGAAAAGGTCTAAAGCAAAAGATCCAATGAAGAGGATTGAAGCTGATCTTCATACCACTCAGGACTCCGTTGATAGACTAGAAGAGTTTGTCCGTGAGATCTACAATATGCTAATCAAGATAGTAAGGAAGAATAAGTAATGTGGGATAAGAAAGGCGAAAATTTAACTTATAAATTTTTTAAATTATTACAAGAACAGTCCGCTGGCAAAAGAGCTTTAATTATTGGCGATAGCCAAGGTGGTTCAAATGCAACAGGTGGAGCATTAGCTTCCATTTTATCTGGTGCTGGTTATAATATTGTAAATAAATCAAAATACGGCAGCTACACAGCCCAAGCAGCAAATCAAGTTCCTGACACTAATTTTGATCTTGTTATTTTATTTACTGGTGGTCATTTTAAATCGAAACCAGGAGATGCATTAAAAATTGCTAAAATGTTCCCAGGTACAACAAAGTTTATTATTTCAGGACCACCTCCAGTTCAAAGAATCAAAGATATTTCTGGTTCTGTTAGAAAATTTCCTTATCTAAAAAATATCTCAAAAGATCAACTAGAAACTTACTTTGTTAATCCACAGGACCAGCGAGCTAAAAGTATGTATCAGGGTCGTGAGAGAAGAAACAGTGCTTTTAAGCAGGCGGCTGCAAGTGCTGGTATTAGTTACATTGACCCAAGAAGTGTGTTTGGTGCTACAAGCCCAGCAGACTTTCCAGTTGTATCAAACTCAGATGGTATTCATATGTATGGTGATGTAGCCTCACAGATGGCAACAGCTATTGCAGGTGTCATTGATCAACAACTTAAAGCCGATCCTGCTCGGGTTGAAAAAGCTCCTAGAGCAACAAAAGCGATTCAGGCAGCAAAAGAAAAAGCTCCTCGATGCCTTAGAAGCAATATTCTTGCTTTTGGTGCTGGCATGGGCAGATATAAAGATATGAAAGGTAGAGTTGAATCTTTACAACAAGCAATTGTTGATAAAAAATTAACTAAAAATCCAGAAAACTTTGTTGATGGTAGGTTTGGAACAAAAACACTAATGGCGGTGATCGGAGCACAAATTTTAAATGACTTAAAACCAGATGGCTGTGCTGGTCCACAAACTTTGGCTGCTATTGGTGTAAAAGATGCACCCGCAAAAACAAAGACTGTTATGCCTAGAGAAGTTGCAGGTGTTTCTAGAAGACATGGTAGGGTTCCAGAGGGCAAACTACCAGAAATCGTTGCTGCTATTAGAGCCGCAGCAGAAAAACATGGAGTTCCAGAAGATGTTTTGATGGGGGCAGTCCAAATTGAATCGGGCTTTAATCCAAATGCAAAATCATATACTGGAGCTAGAGGTCTTTTTCAGTTTATTACAGACACTGGCAATAGATACGGTCTGCGAACAGATGAAGACTTTTATGATGCTGAGAAAAATGCTGATGCTGGTGCAAGATTGTTTATTAACAATTTAAAAGCCGCTGAGGAAATTGCAGGTGTGTTAAATGATGAAACAGAGTTTTTGTCTTATGTTGCTCACAACCAAGGTCAAGGTGGCATGAGACAAATTTATAGATCTGCTAAAAGTGGCGGTAGAAAGCAACCAAGTAAACTAGTTCGAAAAAATATGAGAGTTCAAGGCTCTTCTGTAAAAAGAGCTATGGCTGACAATCCAAATAATCCATCACAAGGATTTTTAGATTTTTTCAAAAATAAGTGGAATAGAATGAAAGACAAGGGAATGAATATTGCTGCTGCCGCAGGTACTCCAAGCGATAAGGAAGTTGCTTAATGATTGAAATTACTATCGGCAAAACTCTAAACCCTTTACTCTGGGAAGATATGGTCTTAAAACCAGATATCCGTGAAAAGCTTTTAGATATTGCTAAACACTTTGCTGAATACTTGGATATCCCAAATGAATCAATCAAAGATGTAACCTTCACCGGCAGTATGGCAAATTTTCACTATGGTGAGAAATCAGACATCGACCTCCATGTCATTGTAGATTATAAAGATATCGATGATAATATTGAATTAGTCAAGAAGATGTTGCGAGCCAAGAAAGCCCTCTACAATGACCGACACGACATTACAATCAAAGATAGGGAGGTAGAGTTGTATCCACAAGATGCGAGCGAGCCACACTACTCTACGGCTGTTTATAGTGTTAAAGATGGTGAGTGGATTACTAAACCTACACCAGTTCATGTCGATGTTGATGAATCTTTGATTCGCAGAAAGGCTGAAGAGTTGATTGATCAAGGTAAGCTTGTTATGAACACAGAAGATATAGATAATAAAACTGAAAGGCTTAACAAGTTTAAAGAAAAGATTATGAATATGAGAAAGGCTGGTTTAGAAAAGGGTGGTGAGTTCTCAACTGAAAATCTAGTTTTTAAAGAACTAAGAAACAACGGCTTTTTAGAAAAGCTTTTAACTGCTATAAACAAGAACATTGATAAAACACTCTCACTCGATGAGATGGAAAAATATCAAAGACAGTCGATCAAAATTAATAAAATTAATATCCCAATTCTGTTAGGATTAAAGGGTGGAGGCAAATCTTTTATGCCTCGCAAAAAGAATAAAAAGATGAAGCCCTACATTCATCAACCTAAACCAAATTACTTGTCAGCCCCTCCTGGTGCCGTAGGTGGTTTAGAAGAGGGCGAGACTATTTATGAGAAGGAAGATAGGAAAGGAGCAACCCGTTCTTATTGTAAATCGACACCTTGTAAAAAAATGGGATTCACACAAAAAGCAAGTTGTAAGTCACAGGGTATCAAAGACTGTTATCGTGCAAATAAAAAAGGAAAAAAATAAATGGCTATTATCGTAGAAATTAATTCAAAAGAAAGTTGCTGTAGAGAAAGCAACATCGTTTTAACTGAGCAAACAATGAATAATGTGCTTGGCTTTCTCAGCGGTGAAAAAGGTGGTACCATTGGGGCGGCAATAAGAACTTCAATAACAAAAGAAGTTATTGATATGTTGATTCCAGAAGATCTTGCATCATACCTAAAAGAAAGAAAACTTTACAATGTTTTTGTTAACACCATTTCTGCTATTGATTTAGACCAAATTTTAGCTCTTGTTGGAAAGGGTGAAAACAAAAGAGGTGCTTGTGAAAATATTGCAGAAGTAGTCTTGCAGGGTCTTGAAAAGACAATGCTTAATTTGATTGCTCAAAAATTAAGAGAGTTTCGTCAAGATTTGCCAACTGGTGATGACTCTCCATTTTTATCCATCTTTAGTGATTTGGCTAGTTTAGCTTTATCTGGCGGTGCCCTTGCAGGAAATATTGCAGGTGCCATATTCACTGAAAATACAAAGAATTCTTTAAACCGTCAGATTGCTGATAAGTTGTGTGATATTGATTACCAGAAGATGTTTGGAGATGTATTTGGTGAACTTGGTGGTGCTGCTCAATTTGCAGCCGGTGCTGCTGGTGATGTGGTTGACTTTTTCAAACAATTCGAAGAGTAATATTTGATCTGCTTTAAACTACTTATTGTATGATAAAAGTCGTAGATAAGTCAAAAAACGGAATATATAATTCCAACATGGAGCTTGTTGATAGCTTCAGTGATTACTCATCTAAAAATTTAGACTTCGATAAACCAGTTACAGTTGAATTCATAGATGATGAAAAAAATGCCAAAAATCCACTTGGTGCGACTGCATATTATAATCCAAATCAATCAAAAATCACTATCTATGTGACTGGTCGTCATATAAAGGATATTTTAAGATCAATTTCCCATGAGTTAATTCATCATGTTCAGCATTGTCGCGGAGATCTGACCGGTCTTGAAGATACAAGTCTAGGTTATGCCCAGAGAAATGATCATATGGCTAATATGGAAGCTGAAGCTTACAAAAAAGGCAATATTTTAAATTTTAGAAATTTTGAAGATTTAGTAAAACAAGAGATCCAAAGAGGGAAAAAAATGGACGCTTTACAAGAAAAAAGATTAAAAAAATTAAACTCTTTGTTAACTAATAATAGTATATTAAGTGAACAAATTAAAGTTAAAACTAAAAATGATTTAAATAATTTAAGAAGGAATATTAATGCGGCTTTAAATTTATTAAAGGGTTTAGTTAAAAATGATGATCCAACTGATGTTATGAATACAGCAAAACAGGCTTACAGTGAAGTTGTAAAGGCTATGGGTCCATCAACAGACATTATTGTACAACTGTTAAAATTACATGGTCCAGGTGATCAGCCAGAATTACCAAGAGGGTTTGCAAAAGAACTAAACAATGGAATGCCCATGGTTCGTAAAAATTTAGTGAATGCATATATGGCTTTAAAAAAGAACAAGAATATTTTTGGAAGAGAAGCTGATGCATTTGATGATTTAAAGGGAGATGCATCTGAAAAGAGAAGAGTTGTATATGATCGTTTGTTATCTGATACAGAAAAAGGAATGCAATTTCTAGCAAGAATAGCAAACAGTATTTCCATGAGAGATACTGGCACAAAGTATGCAACAGATGTGGTTTCCATGGCTTCTGATAAGTTGCAGCAGGCTGCAAAGGCTGCAAAAACCACTCAAGCTGTAGCTACGACAAAAGGTCCCTCAACTGATTCTGCCCTAGAAAGAGAAAAATTGGGATCGCAAGTTTCAGATATTTTCAAACAGGTCGTGACTGGGTTTAGTGGTTTAATTCCACAAAACGAAACAGATCCAGAGTACAGAAGAGTCAAAAGAGAAGTTATGAAAAATATTACTAGTGAACTTGGATCTGATAGAAGAAGAGATTACATGTCTGGTAATAAAGTAAGTCGCCTTAAAATGGCTAACAAGGTCAGGGCATTTATAACACAAGCTGCCCGTGGATAAGAAAAATATGTCAAAACTTTTAACACTACAACAAATTATGGAAGATGACTCAGTAAGTCTTGTAGAGGTTTACGAGTCAGTAAACAGTGACCTTTTGTCAGAGCGACTTCCAAGAGCATATCGAACAGGGAAGATTCCTACTGGTGGTATGAAGAAAGTGTCACCTCAAGCCGATGTTGGAAAATTGTCAGCAATTGCAACTGCGAGAACAGACACAGCAGCAAGACAAGCCAAAAGAGGCTCTGCTAGTCCATCAGGAGAGGTAGCTACTTCTAAGGTCCCAACAAAGGCAGAAGTTAAGCAAGTTGCTAAAACTGGTAGTCCACAACAAAAGAGTGATATGATCACTAACCTGATGAGATTCAGAATGATGGGCATGCTTGGCGACGGCGAAGGCGGCTTAGGCGGTCTTCTAAGTTATTTTCAATTTGCATTTCTAGACAAAGTTTTATCCAGTCCTACAACAGCGGCTGTGCTAGGCTTTGCTGCGAGTAAGACCGGAATGGCTGCATTATATCTATTAGCCGCTGGTGCCGGTGCTGTTGCAGGATCTTACTTTGGTAAAAAATTAAATCAGATCGGCTCAAAAGACTTAGATGGTGAGGCAAAAGAAAGAATTAGTGCAGCACTTGCAAGTCCGCAGGCTGCTGTAAACGAATTATTAGTTTACTGTGAAGGCACAGGTAAATTGTGTAGAAGAAACGGCGGCAATGTAAGATGTGCTAGACCGCTGCCATTTAGAAGAAAAGATGGAAAAACTGTAAGAAGAGTTAAGAAGTATGGTCCATCTAAAAACTTTGTTGGTGGGTATGTTTATGAGGGCGGCGAAGGACCAGGAATTGGTGATGGTCGATTATTATACACAGATAGCGAGCTTGAAAGAGAAGATGCACAAAGAAAAATGGCTGCTAGTTTGGGTCAGACAGCAACTGGCATCATTTCTGCTCCAACAGCAGTTATACAAAAATTAGCAAGACCCATAACATCAGATGATAAAAAAGGTTATATTCAAACACCCGGTCAATTTCATGTCAATGATGTTGCTATGATTCTTGCATTAGCCAACTCGTTAATCAAACACGATTTAGAAAGCGGAAACATTAAATATGATGCCTCCACAAAAGAATACGATGTTGGCTCCGGTGCTGACTTTGCAAGATTTAGAAGTTGTGTTAGAAACATTATGATTGCCCCGGTCACAAAAGCTGCGATGGCTAAATACAAATGGCTAGAGCCAAACTATGCTCTAGTACAGGCTGTAATGGATTTTCCAACATTTGAAGAGCTTAAAAAAATAAGAAAAGCAACTTTAGATAAAGTTCCAGCTACTGTTGTGGGTCCCGACTCTGACAAAAATAAGTGTGATGGATATCCAATGTTTGTTGGGTGTAAAGGACAACAACCCGCTACCACATTGGCAATTTTATTGAGGGGCACCGAATTTGGTAAAGCTCAATTTGTTGCAGACAAAGAACAGTTTACAAAACTCTTCAATGATAAAATTTATACACCAGAACTAAAAGATTTTATTGAAAAGGCAATTGCTAGTATCGATGATGCTGAAATGAAAAGAATGAACGATGCTCTTCAGACTTTAGGAGTGGAAAAAGATCCTGTCAAGGACACTCCACAAAAAATAGCTAGTGAATTCGCGAGTGCTGATGGAAAAATAACAGACAAAAATCAGCTTGATTTTTTGTTAGGTAAAATTGCTTTAGCAAATGATATTAAGATTACAGAACATAAAAAGAATATGAATAGGCTTAGATCTATCATCAACGAAATCGTTAAAGAGGAGTATAAATTTGTGACTGAAGAACTGCTCACCGAAGGTGGAGCAGGCGGTCACATGCGGCACCCATTTGATTTAGATGATGTCAAAAGTGGCGAAGATCTAATCAAAAAGTTTGAACAAATTGGTTCAGAAATCAAAGGCGGTGCTCGTCCTGACACTAAAATTGATGGTGTTAACACAAGCATTAAGATTATCGATACTCCAACAGGCAAAGAGTTCGCTATGGATCGTGGGTCAGGAAAGTCTATTGATGTTGAAGGTATAACTACAGATAGATTACCTGAAAGGTTCAGTGCTGGTCATGGAATGATTCCTGCTGGTGAAAATGTGTTAGGCATTTTTAATGATGCTTTGAAAGAAGCTTCTTCTGAATTGAGAGAACTTGGTGTACTTGATGATCCAACAAAGTTCTTTAATATGGAGTATGTAAAGGGCACAACGAATGTCTTAGCTTACGATCATGACTTCTTAAAGATCCATGGTATCAACCAGTTCTCTGAAAAGAAAAACAGAAAAGGTCAGCCAGTAAGATCTGGCTTAGAAAGACCAATAGATCCAGAGACTAAGAAAGCAATTAAAGATCCATCAGTTCCAGTAGCTTACGATCAAGAAGTTATGGATAGGCTAGTAGAAAAATTAAATAAGGTTGCTGATAAGTACGGCTTCAAAGTATACTCCGAGATTCCTTCTACTTCAACTGGGGATTTTGAATTCAGCCCTGTCATGGATGTCCCAGTTCCTGTGACTTACTCAACTGGTGATATCAGAGAAGAGACCCTTGGCGATAGACTTAAAGCAGCCAAGAATAGAATTAAAGAGAAGGTCCGTACTGTTGATGGTCGTACACCACCAGCACAAGGTAAAGAGATCTACAAAGCTGTTCTAGGTGCATCCGCTGCTGATACAAATGCTGATCCTGAAAGACAGATCCCATTAGATGAATTATTAGCTTCTGACGAAGATTACCAAAGAGCTATTGATGGTGCTGTTTTTTGGCATGCTACAAGGCTCTTAGGCAATGTTATCATGAACAACATGGTAGTAGACCACCCTGCGGTCTCAGGACCCGCTACAGAGCACGAGGGGCTCGTTATTAGGCTATCCGGTGATGACTTCGATACCAAGATTACTGGTGAGTTCATCTTAGGTGGTGAAGCGACCTCATTCAGAGCAGGTGAGCCAGAAGCAGAGAAAGAAGTTAAAGCTAAAAATATTGCTTTATTTCCCGGCTCTTTTAAGCCACCACATAAAGGACACCTTAGTGTTATCGAAAGAGTTGCTAAAAATCCAGAGGTTGATGAAGTAAAAGTAATCATTTCGGCTCCCGGCAAGAATGTTCGCAGTGCTAAGATTACACCTGAAAAAGCAAAAGCTATTTTCGAAAAGTTTATTTCAACAGCTAACATCTCAAAACCTGTGAGTGTTGAGGTTTCAAGCAAACCAAGCCCAATCACAGCAGCTTATGATTACATTGTTGATCAAGCTGGTCCTAATGAGAATGTTTTATTGTTAACCTCTGAAGCAGATTCTAAGAGATACCCACAGGAAAGCTTAGACAAATATGCTGGTATGAATAAGAATGCTGAGACTTTAACAGTTAGAGGATTTGTATTACCAGTTTGTAGAGATGAGGGTTGCGACACAACAGAAAAAGTTAGTGCTACAACAATCAGAAAGATTGTAGACTCTTATCCAGACATCACTTTACAAGATTTAACAAAGGCTGTCGATCATATGCCTGAAAAGATGTCCACAGCAGATAAGTTGGCTACCTTCGAAATGCTTGTAGATGATAGCCTTTCTAATAAATTTGAAGATGAAGAGTTAAATACTTTGAATGAATCTGTTAGGTTTATACTGGAGACTATTGAGAAAGCATTAGATATAGTATTACTTACTGAAAAGGTTAGAAAAACTAAAGGTAAGAAAGAATACTGTGTTGTTTCTAAGAAAAAGAAAACTAAAGAAGGTAAGCTTAGAAAGTATGGCTGTTACAGAAGTAGAAAAGCAGCTAACAAAAGATTAGGTCAAGTAGAAGGTTTTAAGGCAAGAGCCATGGCTGAAGGTGAAGAACTAGAGGAGTATGAGATTTTAGAAGTCTCAACAGCATCAGGCATGCCAATGGGATATGCTGGTGGAAATAAATCTCTAATCAGAGAGGAAGATTAAGTAGGGGCTATTTATATTATGGAAAAATTACAAGAACAAAAACTAAGAGCTTTTATTAAAGCTGGTATTATAAAGAAAAAGAAAGAAAGATTAGAAGAACAAATTAAGCAAGCCTTATATATAAATAAACTTAGATCTATAGTAAAAAATATATTACTAAGAGAAGATACAGATGTAAATACTGATACTCCTAATAGATCTACAGGTATTAATGTATTAGCTACTACTCTTAAATTAGTAATTCCTATTATTAAACAAGGTTATGAACAATTAACTTCCAGCCCAGAACAAAGAAAATCTTTCAGAGCCCATGTGATTCAAAATTCCATTAATACTTTGGTTAGAGTCGATCTTACTACTGGCTCAGAAGAAGAAAGAAGAGCAGGTAATGAGGAAAGAGAAGAAGTCACAATGCCTGAAAACCCAGAAGTAGATGCTGTTGGAATTGAAGAACCACTAGAAGAGCCTGTTGAAGAACTAGAAGAACAGGATGAGATTGATGTGACTGTTGGCTCCGATGAAGATAAATTTATTGATATCGAAGCTGATGAAGAACCCGATGAGGAAGAAGAACCAGAACCAGAAGGTGCCACTGATGTAGCGAAAGCAGTTACTGGTGAAAAAGAGTTTGTTCAGCTTGGCGGTCTAGACGACACAGGCATGGAAATGGCTCAAAGAACTTTCCCCAAGGTCCAGAAACAGATTGCTGATGGTTATGCTATGCTCTCACTCAAGAAAGATAAAGAAGACTATGCTGACTTCTTAGTAGCAAACCTCAAAATGTACTTTGATCAGTTCGATCAGGAAGAGAATGTAGAGCTTCCAGAACCAACCTCTCCAGAATACGAGAGAGCCAAGGCTAACACTGCCCGCTTTGCTGCTGGTGAAGAGGGTGCTACTCTAGAAGAAGGTCTCAGTATTCTCAAGGTACTAAGAAAGCTAGCTCCAAATCATGAGTATTTTAAAAAGTCTTAGAGAACAGAAAAGAATTAGCAAAGATGTTGAAGCTCTAATCGCTAATCTCACTGTAGAAGAACTAGTCCATTTAAAGTTAGAAATAGGTGCCAAAGCCATCAACGGCGAACCCTACGGTTTTAAGATCTGGTTTATTCTTCCAGATATGATCAAGACAAGCTTAATTGATTTCACAAAACAACATTTTAACACTAATAGCTCGGCTAGCAGGTTCCTTGGTGTGGACATGAAGACCTGGGGCTTTTTGAAAAAGAGGGCTAATTATAATGATTAAGAGGATAAAATATGTCAGCAGCCGCTAAATATGGATCAGATAACATAAGTTTATGGACACCATCAGCCACTGGAAGTGAAGCTTTGAGTTCCGATATTGTTGCTTGGATCGATGCGGAAGATACTGACAATATGACGACTTTTGTCGATGGCGATCACTCTTATGTTAGTATCATAAAAGATAAAGTTAATAATATTAGTTTTGGCGCCCCAAATGGCTACCATATTCCAAGATTTTCAAATGGTTCAGATTCTTTATTAATTAACAATAGAAATACTTTACATTTCTGGGAAACTAGTCAACAAAGCACACCAGACTCGGCATTAACTGCTTCGGTAGATGCTTTTGATGGACACTTGGCAGAATTGAATGACCCAAGATATGCGTTTTTTGTTTATAAACCAATGAATTATTATGCTGGTGCAAACCTTCTTTACCAATATGGTAAAGGTCAAACAGGAAAAGGATACGGATTAGCCATGTGGGTCACTGGTTCAGGTGACCTCTCAGATACTGATCATTATTATTTTATGGCATCTTACGCTGGCGGTGAAGAATATCGCCCAAATGAAAGCAGTAATAGTAGTTTTTATTACAACAAAACTGGTGTAACCAACCTTACTTATCACCAACACTCTGGTACTTCTGGTTATATGAGCCATGATGGTAATCAGACTACAGGAAGTTATTCTTCAACAACTCTAACCACAAATAATTTTGATCAAGATTTAGAGTTTTGGATTGGTGAAGAAATTGGTGGCGGTGGTCGAGGCATAGAGTTTCTCTTGGCTGAAATGATCATGATCACCGGCAGTGGATTCTCTGATTCAGATCGCCAAAGAGTTGAAGGCTATCTAGCTCACAAGTGGGGATGTGAGGGAGATCTAGGGTCAGACCATCCTTATAAAAGTTCCGCACCAACAAACGGCTTAAGTACTAGTACCGGCGACGAAAATTTTCCAAATGCACAAACTGAAGTAACATCAAAAAGATATGCTAGAAACTTTGTTGATAATGAACTTCAACACTTATGTCATCAATATGACAGAGGTGATAAACTAGCTAATTTTGTTCCACTAAGACTTAAAGTTCGTGGACCATCAAACTTAAGATCCCGCCGTGTAGTTTACAAAGTTACAAAAGGATGATATAATCTTCTTATGAAGATTTCAGACCTGGTTATAGGTGAGTTTTACATCATCAAACCAACCACTAAGAAACAAGTTATGATAAGAGGCGATCGCCTAACAATGGGCGGTTACTCACCAACATATAAAGAAAATTTAGAATACAAACAATCTCTTTATATTTATGCTGGGCAAGAGATAGAAAAAGTAACTAAAAAGGTTGACAGCAAGAGAAAAGAAGTCTATACTTATAGACCACACATTATGGTTTGTATTAGGACTGGTGAAAAATTCAAAATAGCTGGTTATTATATTCAAACATATTTTATTAAGCCAAAGAAATAGGAGGTACTATGGAGGCAGATCCATTATTCGGGCGACCATGGAAAATAGCAGGTCGTTTTGACACTTTTGAGGGTGCTGATAAGAAAAGAAAGCAACTTTCCTCAAACAAAAATTTACAAGTTAAAGTTAAAAAACAACTAAAAGGTTTTGTAGTTAAAACCAGATCAACTTCAGCCGAGCAACCAAAGCGATTAAGCCGCAAGAAGCAACGCAAGGAGAGGCTGAATGATAGCTGATGTTGTCGTTGGTCTTCAGTATGGTGATGAAGGCAAAGGAAAAGTTACTCACCATCTTTGCAAAACAGGAGGTTACACACATGTCTTACGGTACAATGGCGGCTGCAATGCTGGGCACACTATTTTTCATGAAGGTAACAAGTTTGTTACTCACCACATTCCAGCGGGTGTTTTCTTTGGGATTAAAAGTATTATTGGGAACGGTTGTGTTCTTGATCCTGTACAATTTTTCCGAGAGTTGGATGAACTTAAGTCAGGTGGAATCGACACTGAGGGGCTTATTTACATCGCTGAAAACTGCCATGTAATTACAGATGCCCACAAAGAAGAAGACGGAAAAGATAAAAAGATTGGTACCACCAAACGAGGCAATGGTCCCGCTTACAGGGATAAGTATGATAGAACAGGGGTCATGGCAAAAGATATTCCAGAACTTAAACCGTACTTGATTAATCTACATGATGAGTTTTGGAATCAGACTGATGTTAAAATCCTCTGTGAAGGTGCTCAAGGCTTTGGATTAGATATTGACTGGGGAGATTACCCTTATGTAACATCAAGCCATTGTCTGACATCCTCGGTGCTTTTAAATGCTATTCCTCACTATGCCATCCGTGATGTATGGGGAATTGCCAAAGCTTACGAGACTTATGTCGGAGCTAAACAATTTCAACCACTACATAACAGAGTGTTTCAACACATTCAAGAGGCAGGACAAGAATTCGGAGCAACAACGGGTAGAGTCCGACAGTGTAATTGGATTGACCTACCATTTTTGAAGAAATCAGTTCAGTTAAATGCTGTAAACAAGGTTGTCTTTAACAAGATTGATATTTTACGGCTAGTAGATCACTGGAGCTTGAAGAACAACGATGGCAAGGCAGATTACTATGAGTACTATTCTTCAGAGGATGATTTTACAACTAGAATTGAAGAATTTTTATCTGATGCAGTGAAAGATCTTGAGATTCATTTTTCAGACAATCCGCACAGAATTTAGGAGAAAAAATGAACAACAAATTTTTTAAATTTCATTTTAAGAATGATAAAAGCAATAGAGGCACAAGTTGCCACAAAAATTTAGATAATTTTGCCGAAGCGATGAGCTTTGCTTATGACTATCTAGATCAGCTTAATGCTAAGCCTGATTCAGAATCGGGTCAGTATAGAATCGTTGGAGTATATGAAATTTTATACTCTCATGACAATTCAGTTCCAAGAGAACTTAACTAATTATAAAAAGGAAACAACATGACAAGATATTATTGGTGCGACGACAAAACCAAAGAGAAAATCGAAGAAGAAGATACTCACGATGACGGTGTAACACCAATCATTCTTATGGGAGGACCAGATGGACCACCACCAGCGATGGAATGCATTGATGTCTCAGATAATGTGATTATGTTTTATGGCGAAGTTAGCGAGAAAAACTCCAAGCTTCTAAACAAGGCACTTAGAACAGTTGACAAAGATTTACAAGTGTTTAAAGTTAAATATGATTCAGACCCACCACCAATTAAATTACATATTAACTCATACGGGGGTTCTGTTTTTGCTGGCTTCTCAACAGTAGATGTAATATTAAATTGTAAAACACCAGTCCACACTTACATTGATGGATCTGCTGCTTCAGCAGCAACTTTAATCAGTGTTGTGGGAGACAAGAGATTTATTTATGAGCATTCACACATGCTTATTCATCAGCTTTCCTCTGGTATGTGGGGCAAGTTTGAAGACTTTAAAGATGAGATGGAAAACCTTGACATGATTATGACTATGATCAAGAAGCTCTATAAGGAAAGAACTAATTTGTCTACAAGGCAGATTACTGAGATCCTCAAAAGAGACAAATGGTTTAATGCAGAAAAATGTCTTGAGATCGGACTCGTTGATGAGATTGTAGAAAATGGCTAAAAAAACTTATGTTTTAGATACAAATGTTTATCTTTCAGACCCAACAGCTTTTAAAAACTTTGGAAGAAACGATATAGTAATTCCTTTAAAGGTTCTTGAAGAAATTGATAAACATAAAAAGAGGCAAGATGGTGTGGGGGCTAATGCTCGCCACACCATTCGTCTTTTGGATGAATACCGTGGGAAGGGTTCGGTACAGAAAGGAGTTCGAATCGAAAAAGGCAAAGGTCTTTTAAGAGCAAGAGTCTCAGATATATCGTCCCTCCCACCAGAGTCCAATAGGCGGGATCCAGATAATATTATTTTAGCTTGTGCTCTCAATGAGAAAGCCGAGGGTAAAAGAGTTGTTGTTGTGTCCCGAGATATTAACCTCAGAGTCCGCTGTGATGCCCTAGGAATCCCTTGTGAGGGCTACGATGTAAACCAAGTCGTTAGTGACCGTAGCGAGCTTTACACGGGCTTAGAGAAGCATTTAGTAGATGATCAGATTATCGATCATTTCTACTCTGGTGAGAAAATTTTTATTGAGAAAGATGAAAAATTATTATTACCAAACCAATTTGTGATGTTAATTTCAAATTGCAACGAAAAGAAAACTGCGTTAGCTAGGTTCTTAGCTTACAACAAACCGCTTATTAAAGCAGGAATTCACAAACATGGAGTCTGGGATATTACCGCAAGAAACAAAGAACAATCATTTGCCATTGATTTACTGCTTGATCCAAATGTGCCAATTGTATCCCTCATTGGTGCCGCTGGTTGTGGTAAAACTCTACTGGCTGTGGCTGCTGGATTGGAACAGGTTTTAGATGAAGGCTCTTTAGAACCAATCTATAACAAACTTGTAGTTTCAAGACCAGTGATGCCTATGGGTAGAGACATTGGCTTCTTACCGGGCACATTGGAAGAAAAAATGGCTCCATGGCTGGCTCCGGTACAAGATAACTTACAGTTCTTGATGGGTAATGATAAAGTGGCACTTGAGATGTATGCTGAAAGAGGCATAATTGAAATTGAAGCTTTAACTTACATTCGTGGTCGTTCTATTGCGAAAGCATTCATCATTATTGATGAGGCACAAAACTTATCAACCCATGAGCTAAAGACCATCATCACTCGTGTTGGCGAGGGTACAAAGATTGTGTTGACTGGAGATATTGAACAAATTGATACAGTTTACTTAGATGCTACAAGCAATGGATTATCTTATGCTGTAGAAAAATTTAAGAATCATGATTTAGCAGGACACATTTCACTACAGAAGGGTGAGAGATCAAAGGTAGCCACACTAGCAGCCAAGGTATTGTGATGTCTTTAAGGTCATTTATCATAGAAAGCCACAAGAAGAACTCACATAAGGGAGTTTTAGGTGTTGAATTTATTATTCAAGACAAGGGAAGCTTTGATTCTAGAGACATAAACTTTTTTATTAATAAACTTAAAGAAACACTTTCCCCAAAGGCTCTCAACCATGTGAACCAAGTGAAGCTTGGAAGATTTCCAAATTTAGACAAAGAAAACTATAAGTCTTACTATAAGGACGGAACAATTTATCTTTCGAACCAGGTAAATTTTGTAGAGGACCTTTTAATGAACTTCTTTCACGAGCTAGCTCACTCATTTGAGAAACCTTACTACGAGGAGATCTACGAGGACGGCTTCTTAGCAAAAGAATTTAAAAATAAAAGAAATCAACTTAAGAATGTAATTTCAATGTATGAAGGTGGTAGAACACCTCCTTTTAACTTTAATCAAATAAATTACTCAAAAGAATTAGACGATTATTTAGTAAACACAATAGGATATGATAAACTTTGGAAGTATTGTGCTGGCATATTTACAAACCCTTATGCTGTAACATCATTAAGAGAATACTTTGCATCCGGCTTTGAGAACTGGTTAAAGGGTGAGCAAGAAATGCTTTACAGGACGAGCCCAGTGTTGTATAATAAACTCAAGCAATTTTTTTGAGGACATTATGCCACATATTTCTTTTTCAGAACTTAAAAACTGGACCATGTGTCCACATTACAGGAAATTAGTAAATGAAGATAAACTTAATCCGCGCACTGATTCTATTTTTACGACCTTTGGAACGGCTGTTCACGCTGTGTGCGAAGAAGTCGCACCAATGGATCACCAAGTTAGCGATCCAACTACACTCTTTGAAAGCAGATTCAAAGAACAAATAACAAAGCTTGAAGACCCAGACCAAAAGCAGATCGATCAGTTCATGCAACACGGCAGAGAAATCGTCGTCGAGGTAACCGAGGGTCTTAAAGAATATTTTGGCGAATACGAAGTACATCAAGTAGAAGAACAATTGTTTGAGAGAATTATTGAGTTCCCAAACAAAGAATACGATTTTAAAGGCTTTGTTGATTTGGTCATCAAAACTCCAGATGGTAAGTATCATATTATCGATTGGAAAACTTGTTCTTGGGGATGGGATGCCCGTAGGAAAGCAGAAAAGCTAACCACATATCAGCTAACTTTATATAAAAAGTTTTTTGCTGAAAAATACGATATTGATCCATCAGATATTGAAACTCATTTCGGTCTGTTAAAGCGAACAGCTAAGCCCGGTAAGAAAGTTGAGATCTTTAGAGTTACAAGCGGTGATAAAAAAACTAAAAATGCTGTTAAACTTTTAACAGATGCATTGTATAATATTTCTAATAACAGACACTTAAAGAATCGTTTAAGTTGTCACAAGATGTATGGGACTTGCCCATTCTTTAGAACGGAACATTGTACATGACAGACAAAAAAATTAAAATTTTTACTTTGAGTGACCACCCACTTACACCATCAGGGGTTGGAACTCAAACACGATATATTATTGAAGGCATGCTTAGAACTGGTAAGTACCAGTTTATTTCTTTTGGTGGCTTGATCAAGCATGAAGACTATCGCCCGATTAAGACAGAAGAGTTCGGAGACGACTGGATTATTGTCCCCACAGATGGTTATGGCACACAAGAAGCAGTCAGAGCCTTGCTTTGGTCTGAAAAGCCAGATATTGTTTGGTTTATGACCGATCCTAGATTTTGGGGTTGGTTGTGGGAAATGGAAGAAGAGGTAAGATATAATGTACCAATGATCTATTATCATGTTTGGGACAATTATCCTTATCCAACTTATAATAAACCATACTATGATAGTAATGACTTCATTGCTACGATCTCTAAGGTTACAGATGATATTGTAGCTAATGTGTCTCCAGATGTAGACAGACAGTATGTTCCACATGCTGTTAACTTAGATGTTTTTAAACCTTTAGAGGATGAAAATGTAAGTAAACTTAGAGCAGATAATTTTAAAGAGAATAAAGATAAGTTTGTTGTTTTTTGGAACAATAGAAATGCCCGTAGAAAAATGGGAGCTACTTTAATCTTATGGTTTAAGGATTTCTTAGATAAAGTGGGCGACGATAAGGCTATTTTGTTGATGCACACCAATCCTCGCGATCAAGCTGGGTCAAACTTAGAAGCTTTATTGGTAGAACTTGGATTAAACGATGGACAAGTGCTTTTTTCCAAAGAAAAACTACCACCAGTAAATTTAGCTGCCATGTACAACATGGTAGATTGTACAGTAAACATTTCTGATGCTGAGGGTTTTGGACTTGGAACTTTAGAATCGTTGTCTTGTGGAACACCAATTATTGTTAACATGACAGGTGGTCTTCAAGAACAGGTTACAGATGGCAAAGATTGGTTTGGATATGGATTAGAACCGGTCAGTAAAACAGTTGTGGGTTCTCAAGAAGTTCCATTTATCTATGAGGACAGATTGTCAAAAGAAAAATTTGTAGAAGCTCTTTTAGAGATGTATCACAAATCTCCTGAAGATAGAAAGAAGATGGGACTTAAAGGTCGCAAGCATGTAGAGAAAAATTACAATTTTGACAATTTTATAAAGTCTTGGGATGAAATCTTTACTAATGTGCATAAAAAATATGGCTCATGGGAAACACGAAATAAAAAACAAAACTGGACATTGGAAGAAATAAAATGAAGTATAAAATATTAGTAAGAGGACCCGCATTATCACAAACAGGGTATGGCGAACAATGCCGCTTTGCATTAAGAGCTTTAAGATCAAGAGAGGATTTGTTCGATATTTATCTTTTAAATATACCATGGGGAGGAACAAATTGGATCTTTGATGATAGTGAAGAAAGAAGATGGATCGACGAACTGATTATCAAAGCAAAACCAATGCTAGATGAACAAAATCAAAATCCACAAGTGTCCTTGTTCGATGTATCACTTCAAGTAACAATACCAAATGAGTTACATAGAATAGCACAAAAAAATGTTCTCTACACTGCTGGGATTGAAACTGATAGGGCTTGTGAAGAGTGGATTGCAAAATGCCATCAGTTTGCAGATAAAATTTTAGTAATATCAGAACATGCAAAAGCTGGTTTGCAAACACCAATTAAAGTACATGATCAGAATGGAAATGAAATAGAATTTGTTTTACAAAAACCAATTGAAGTGGTCCACTATCCAGTTAAAAAAGTTGAGGTAAAAAATTTAGATCTTCAGTTAGATACAGATTTTAACTTTTTAGCCATGGCTCAGTGGGGACCTAGAAAGAATTTGCCAAATATGATTACTTGGTTTTGTGAGGAATTTCATGATAATGAAGATGTAGGATTGGTGGTAAAAACTTTTGCTAAAGGAAATAGTAGAATAGACAGAGCATTTATTAATAGCACAATTAAACAAATCTCCAATAATTTTCCTGATAAAAAGTGTAAAGTTTACCTTCTTCATGGGTATATGACTGAGGAAGAAATTCATTCACTGTATGTCGATCCAAAAATAAAAGTAATGATAAATTTTGGTCATGGAGAAGGATTTGGTCTTCCGCTATTTGAAGCTGCTTATTCTGGCTTGCCTATTATTACACATGATTTTGGCGGGCAAAAAGACTTTTTGTATGCACCAAAAAAGAATAAGAAGGGCGAATCTAAGTTAAGAGCACACTTTAGTAAAATTAATTATGATCTTGAACCAGTTCAAAAAGAAGTACTCTGGCAGGGTGTAATTGAACCAAACATGTCTTGGGCATATCCTAAAGAATCAAACTGTAAAATAGCTATGAGAGAAGCAGTCAAAAACTATGGACTTTTACAGGGAGAAGCTAAGCGGCTAAAAAAGTGGATAGAAAAAGAATTTACACAGCAAGCCAAGTATGATGACTTTTTAGAAAAATCTGGATTTTTAGAATCTGGTTTAGAAAAGAAAGAAATCGATGATCTGTTCTCTGACTTGTTTGACGATGATGAGTAAGAAAGTAATTTTTGTTAATGATTTTTGGAACTATCAAGGAGGTGCAGAGCTTACTTTTGAAGCCTTGATAGAAAAATGCCCATATCAGCATGAAAAAAAAGAAAGTCAGGCAATAACAAAAGAATACTTACAACAAAATAAAAAAAATTTATTTATATTAGGAAATCTATCACTTTTAAGCGATGAATTAAAATTTTATTTTTGTAAAAACATAAATTATTGTTTGCTAGAATTTGATTATAGAATATGCAAACACCGACTGCCACAATTGCATGTTGATTCAAATTGTGATTGTCAAAAAACACTATTAGCAAATATTAAAACGAATATGCTGCTTTTATTTCACTCAAAAATTAATTTTTTCATGTCTGAACAACAAAAAAATTATTATCTTAAAAATGTTTCGAAACTAAAAAATAAAAATAATATTGTAATAAGTTCTGCTTTTTGTGATAAGGACATGTCCACAATAAAAAGTCAAAAGATAGACAATAAAAATGATACTTGGCTAATTCAAAAATCAAATTCATGGGTCAAGGGGACTAAAAATTCTATCAAATATGCTACAGAAAAAAAATTAAATTTTAAATTATTTGAAAACTTAACAAGAGAGCAAATGCTGTCTTTGTTCGCATCCTCCAAGGGCTTTATCTTTTTACCAAATGGTTTTGATACATGTCCACGAACTATTATAGAAGCTAAATTGTTGGGGTGTGAAATAATTTGTAACGATTATGTTCAACACTCACAAGAAAAATGGTTCTTAAATAAAACATCTATTTGGGATAAAATTCAAAATAATAAAGTAGAATTTTGGAACATAATAAAAGACCATGAAAAATAATAAGAAAATTTTAGTGACTGGTGGTTCTGGTTTTATAGGCAGAAACTTTATTAATTATTTAATAAAAAATACAGACAATAATATAATCTCTTTACAAAAAAGTATAGATTTAAAAAGAAAATTTAATAGTAAAAGAGTTCAAGTTGTTGAACATGATTTAACTTCTCCGATATCGGACAAAGTTGCTGAAAAATTACTTGATGTAAAATCTATTGTGCATCTGGCTGGCAAATCTGATATTAAAAATAGTTTTTTAAATCCTGAAGATTATATTTCAAACAATATTCTATCTATAACAAATTTAATCAATCACTTTAAAAATATTCCTATAGAAAAAATGATACATTTTAGCACTGCTGAAGTTTTTGGACCATCATTAAATAATTATAGATTTAGTGAGCAAGACTTAAAAACCCCAAAAAGCCCATATGCACTATCTAAAAAACAAGCAGAAGATGTGGGTGATTTTTATAGAGAACAAAACAACTTTCCAATAATTACAACTTATGTTATGAATGTTTTTGGAGAAGGTCAGTGCCATGATAGGTACATCCCTACATTAATTAAAAGTATTAATTATGATAATTCAGTTGATATACATTGTGATAAAAAATCAACAACCGCATTATCTAGAAACTATTTGCATGTCGATGATGTTTGCAGTGCCATTTACTTTTTGTTAAAAAATGGTCTTCCTGGGGAACGATATAATATTGTATCTAAAGAATATACAGACAACTTAAGATTAGCTGAGACGATATCTCAAGTTTTAAAAAAGAAGCTGAAATATAAATTAGTAGCTACTTCAAATAATAAGCAACATGCCTTATCTTTATTAAATGGACAAAAATTGTGGGATATGGGATGGTCGCCAAGAAAAACTTTATTTGACTCGCTCAAAGAATATACAATAAATTCTATAAACAATAAGGAAGATTTTAAATGAGAACAAATACACATTTTAAAATAATTGTTCCAAATTATAATAATGAAAAGTGGATAAAATATTGTTTAAAAAGTGTTATAAAACAAGAATATGAAAATTATCAATGTATAATAATTGATGACATGTCCACAGATAGTAGTGTTAACATTATTGAAAATATTATAAAAAATGATGATAGATTTATTTTAGTAAAGAACACAGAAAAGAAATTAGCATTGAGAAACATTTATGAAGCAATTGTTCTTTCAAACCCCTCTCAAGAGGATGTGGTCATAACTTTAGATGGCGACGATTGGCTTCTTGGAAATAATGTTTTAGATTATCTAAACAGGCAATATCTAGAAAAAAAGTGTTGGATGACATACGGTAGTTATGTTGAGTTTCCCTCTAAACACAGAGGTAAATTTTCTAGACAAGTACCATCAAAGGTAATAGATGACAACTCTTTCAGAGAATCAGAGTGGATGTCCTCTCATTTAAGGACCTTTAAATATTGGTTGTGGAAACAAATTAAATATGAAGATCTTCTCAACAAGGAAGGAAAATTTTGTGATGGTGCATGGGATATGAGATTTATGTTTCCCATGTTGGAAATGTGTGGTAGAAAAAGTTTATATATTGAAAAAATTATGCTATCATATAATAGAACAAACCCATTAAATGAAGACAAGGTAGATCATATTAAATTAATGTCATCAGAAAGAGAAATACGACAAAAAATAAAATATGATAGAATTTCTAAACAACAATAAAAAAATTAAGAGAGAAAAAAATGTATGAAACTTTAGAAAAAGTAATCCCCGTTTTGGAAAAAGAGGGATTTAAAATTAATGATCCGTGGGATGTTGTAGAAGCATTTGAAACCAAGGTCGCAGCATATGCCGGGAGTAAATATGCTGTTGCTTGTGATAGTTGTACCAATGCCATGTTTATGAGTTTAAAATATTTAGAAGCCACAGGAAAGATAACTATCCCTTCTAAAACTTACTTATCAGTACCGGGTCTTATATTACATGCAGGTTGTGATATTAATTTTGAAGACCAAGAATGGTCAGGTGTCTACAGGCTAGAACCATATCCTGTTATTGATGGAGCTACAAGATTTACAAAAGGAATGTACATCCCTGGAACATACCACTGCTTATCTTTCCATATAAGAAAAATTTTGCCAATTGCTAAAGGCGGTATGATTCTTACCGATGATAAAGAAGCTGTTGAATGGTTTAAGTTAGCAGAATACGAAGGTCGCGACCGAAGGGTCCCTCACGATGAAATGCCAGAGCCAACTATAAATGGGTGGAATATGTACATGCCTCCTGAACAAGCTGCTCGCGGCATCATGTTGTTTAACGAACTGAATGAGGAAAATGAAGATTGTGGTGGGTCTTGGAAGTATAAAGATCTATCTCATTACAAATTGTGGAAAAAATAAGGATAGAAATAGTCATGCATAAAAGAATACAATACAATATTGACAAGTACAGATTTGCTGAATTAGTGTCAAAAACATTTGAAGTTGATGATTTATCGCTGCTTCATATTAATCGCAAAGATTTGTTACCACCTCAAAAACTAGATTTTTCAAATGAATCAAGGACAAAGTTTCATGAATTATTCTATAAAAAACTAAATTCTCCATGGACTAGTCTTATAGAATCGTATGAAGATTTTATAAAAAATGAAATTTCATTGTATTTTAAGGAAGATTTTATTTATCAGTCTTTTCCAACATTCCGTATACACATCCCAAATTACAAAGCTATTCACCAGTGGCATTATGATTCAGATCCAATACACAAGCATCCTCCATGGGAGATAAATGTTCAAGTCCCTCTAACTAAAATGATAAAAACCCAAGCAACTTGGATTGAGTCAGTACCAGGGTTAGAAGATTTCTCGCCAATGGAGATGAATTACGGAGAGTATGTATTTTTTGATGGCAACCGCTGCAAGCACGGGAATAAAGTTAATGAAGAAGACCGTACTCGTGTTTCTTTTGATTTTAGAGTTATGCCATTAAGCAAATATACCGGGCAATCTAAATCATCTGTAACCTCTCAAAAAAGATTTATAATTGGAGAATATTATAAAATCTTTAACAAGCTAGCTGAAGGTTAAGTTAAACAAAAAGGCAAAATATGTTATAGTAAAATTTGCGGGAGGCTATAAAGTAACTTACTTTAGAGGAATGAAAACATATGAATGATCCTGGTTTGAAAGAAATATTACTAGCTGTAGAAAAATACATTGAAAATAAACAATTAAACAAAAAAGAGTGGAGACCTGGGCAGGATTGGGTCCATTATGCTGGTCCATACTACAATTCAGAAGAGTACAAGAATGCAATAAGCACTCTTTTAAATGGTTGGCTTGTTTTAGGTAAAGAAGGAACAAAATTTGAAAGAAAGTTTAAAAAGTTTTTTGATAAAAATCATGGAATTTTAACTAACAGCGGGTCTAGTGCCAACTTGTTAATGATGCTGCCGCTGACTTCAAAAAACTTGTATAACTTGCCAAAGGGCACAAAAGTACTAACTCCGATTGCAGGCTTCCCCACGACAATTAATCCAATTTTTCAAGTTGGATTTGAACCAGTCTTTGTCGATATTGAGTTGAAGACTTTAAATTTAGATCTAAACATGGTTGAGGATGTTTTAAAAAAAGATCCAGACATTAAAGCGATAACTTTTGCTCATGTTTTAGGTAATCCACCAAACATGGATAGACTAATGGACTTGGTTAAACAATATGACTTGATAATGTTGGAGGATTGTTGTGATGCCTTAGATTCGACTTATAAAGGAAAGCCTTTAGGTAGTTTTGGTGATTTTGCAAGTTGTTCATTTTATCCTGCACACCACATTACAATGGGCGAAGGTGGGTTTATTGCATGTAACACATTAGAGCAAGAGAGAACAATTAGAAGCTTCCGTGATTGGGGTCGAGGGTGTTACTGTGTAGGTGAAAAAGCAAGTGTATCTGCTTGTGGAGCATGTGGAAAGAGGTTTTCAAACTGGTTACCATCCTTACCAAACCAAATATTTGATCATAAATATGTGTATGAAGAAATAGGGTATAATCTAAAACCAATAGAAATACAAGCGGCTCTTGGTCTAACACAAATAGGGAAAATTAAAGAAATCAAAAGCAAAAGGCAAAGAAACTTTAATCTTTTACGAGATATTTTCTTAGAGTATGAAGAACACTTTCATATTCCTACCGCCACTGAACACTCAGATCCAAATTGGTTTGCTTTTCCTTTAACTGTAAAGGATACATCCTGGGTTAGTCGTATTGAGTTTACTAAATTTTTAGAATACAGGAAAATACAAACTAGAACTTATTTTGGTGGAAATGTAATGTTGCAACCAGCCTATACACACTTGGCTGATCCCCAACAAATCATCAGAGATTTTCCAACTGCAAGAAAAATTACATCTGATACATTTTTTCTAGGTACAGCACCAACAATAACAGAAGAACAAATTGACTACATCCGCAGTTGTGTTAAGTTGTTTTTTGATAACAGGCGGGAAACATGATATCAATAGCAATGCCAGTGTATGAGTCCTTTGGAAGAGGGGTTGAGTTTTTAAGTCATCATTTTGAAAAATTTGAAACTCAAACTTATAAAAATTTTGAGGTGGTTATTTCGGATCACAGTAAAACTGATGCAATAGAAGATTTTTGCAAAAATTATAAAACAGATAATTTCACAGTAAAATATGAAAGAAATAGAGAAAAAAGAGGTAATTTTACTTTTAACACAAACAAGGCAATGCAACGTTGCACTGGAAAAATAATTAAAATTTTATATCAAGATGATTTTTTATGGGATGATAACAGTTTACAAAAAATTGAAGACTCCTTTGATGATGAAACAAAATGGTTAGTCACATCCTATGCACACACTCATGATGGACAAAATTTCTTTAATGAGGAGACACCAGTTTATAACGAAAAAATTTATACTGGCAATAATACAATAGGTAACCCGAGTGTATTATCAGTAAGAAACGATGATAGTTTACTAATGTTTGATGAAAAAATGATTTGGGCAGTTGATATTGATTACTATAAAAGGTTACATGATAATTTTGGTCCACCTAAAATCTTAAATGAAAAAACGGTTGCAATAAGATTATGGGATAAACAAATGACACATTTAATACCACCTAAAAGGAAGGCTAAAGAAATAAGCATGTCGATAGGAAAGCATGAAAAGTAAGATACAATTACAGAATGTAACTATGTTGGCTCTTGGATCAACCCAAATTCAAGAAAACTTAGCAGCATTACAAGTTAGTATGAAACATATTGATTTTGGTGCTGTAAAGTTTATTTCTCATAAAGAACCAAAAAAAATGCCCAAAGGTATTGTTTTTGAAAAATTTAAAGGCTTTGAAAACATAACATATAAAGAATTTAGTTA
>Ga0181405_1000049_pt1 | contig 36529 bp, 50 predicted proteins | sample 28SPOviralmetaG_FD_130134 | JGI IMG/M metagenome (GOLD analysis project Ga0181405, IMG submission 130134) | Marine viral communities from the oligotrophic San Pedro Time Series (SPOT) site, San Pedro Channel, CA, USA - 28 SPOT_SRF_2011-11-29 | ecosystem: Environmental > Aquatic > Marine > Strait...
AGGTGATAAATAAGAGTAAATAGGAGCTCTTATGAAAGTAGAAATGTCCCAAGCGATCCAGGCTCAGATGTATGGCCACCCCAATGTGTATCCTAATAGCGAGCATATTAAACCTCCAATGGAGAAAGAGCGTATTCGTGTAATTGAAGCAGCAACTAGAACTGATCTCAAGTTAGATCAAACTAGACGAGTTGAAGAACGAATGAAAGAGATCCAAGATCTGAGAGATCAAGCTGGTGCTCGATATGACCAAGAAGGTAAGACAGTGAGTCCAGGAGAGACTCAAGGGCAGTTTGTTGATCTAGAAGTGTAAAAAAGTTCCGTTAAACTGAAAAAAACAGTTGCACTTTGTTTCATTTGGGTATATATTAAATGTATGATAAGGAGAGATGATATGAGAGATTCAAGCTTCGTAGTTGCATTTGATAAAGCCGCTAATAACTATGTTAACCAGACTCCTGATGGAACGGTTATATGGGACTATGTAGAGTCAGATTTGGCTTTAGATGGTTGGATAAATGAGTTAGGTGATAACTTTAATTCGTTCTTTGATGATATGGTTGATCAATTCTTAGCTGCTAAGAGGGCTGCATAATGGAACCTTGGATTCAAAAAACTCGGAATGGATTTGTAATGGCCGCGGACGAAGTCGCTCGCGTTCACGCTGAAACAGCTCAAGGTGAGCAGTCTAGCATGGTTCAAGTAGATATGAAGAAATGGGCTCAAAAAGAAGGTTTGTGGCCTCATAGTCATTATGATAATATCATAGGAGCTCATGCTGATGCTCGTGGCTGGACACAAGAAGGATTTACTGGAATGGAGATTGTAGATGAGACCGTCTGAGATTGCTATGCAAATATTTGCTTCTCTTTATGATAAGCAACATATAACCGCAGAAGATATTCACGACTGTCTTACTGTTCAAATGTATGCAGGAGATTTACCTGCTCTTAATTCAACAGATGTAGATGTAGCAGTAGATCTTGTTACATCCCTTAATAAGGAATATAACCGATGAATGAAATTGAAATTCTTACAATGGCTGGTATTATAACAACATCTATAGTGTTGGGTATGATTATTGGAATGCAACTTGCATGGAAAGATGCAAAAAAGGTATATGATAGATATTATATAACTGAAACACAAGCATTGAGGAAATACGGATGAAAGAACAATTAATTAAAGCATGCCGTATGCACGCTGAAGGTGAAATGGAACGCGCTAAAACAAACATTTTGGTATATATGAATCACAGTGTAGGTATTGGTGAGCACAGTGATATTGTTGAAGCGATTCAAGAAGAGCTAGATAAGATGGCTGCTTCGCAAGATAGATTGGATATGTTGGAGAAACTATGAAACGTTTTTTAACTTTAGCCGCTGTCTTTTTAGCTACTGGTGCATCTGCAGAAGTCTCTAAGATTAAGGTTTTCGATCACACAAAAACAGTGACTCAATCTATTCCTGTATCAGAGACTCGTTGTCAAGATGTGAAAGTGCCTATCTACCAGCAAGGAGGTCAAGCTTCTGGTGGAGATGTTCTTCTTGGAGCAATCTTAGGAGGTCTTATTGGAGGTACAGCTTCTGGTAAAGATAGTGGCGCTGCGATTGGGGCTCTAGGAGGAGCTATCGTAGCTAATGAATCAGCTAAAGGAGCTAAGGTAACTGGATATGAAATTCAGCGTCAATGTAGTGATGTGGTCATTTATCAGAATTCTAATGTAGAAATTTATAGTCATTCTACTATTAGATTCTTTATTGACGGTAAACGTTATGTGGTACCGTTTCAAAGATGATTACAGTAACTGAATCTGCTAAAGAATATTTAACCCGTATAGGAGATCCTAATGTCTCTCTTACAGTTAAAGGTGGAGGATGTGCTGGGTTTCAATATGAGTGGGGTATTACAGATAAAGAACCCACAGTAGAGAATTTATGGTTAGATCCATTAGCAGAAATGTTTGTGTTTGGATGTACTGTAGATTATGTAGAAGAACTGGGAGGCTCTTTTTTGACAGTAGTCAACCCTAATGCCAAAGCCAGTTGCGGTTGTGGCGAAAGTTTTGGAGTATAAAATGATAGTAATAATTTTAGCACTATTTGCTAATGATAATCAAGAGTTCTTTGCTCTTTCTCATCAGCAACAACAAGAAGGTTATCAGTGGGAATTGATTGATCCAAATTGTCGACCCCCTGGTGAAGGAACGCTAGCTCTCGTAGATGGGGATGGTAATGTTTGTTGGCAACTCGTAAAGCCAACTGAGTAATATAATGGACACGTAGCTCAGCTGGATAGAGCAAGTGCCTTCTAAGCACTAGGCCGAGGGTTCGAATCCTTCCGTGTTCGCCAATAGAATGGGTGTAGTGAAATGGTATCACGACGGATTCCAAATCCGTAAGTCTGAGTTCGATTCTTAGCACCTATGCCAAACAAAAGGAAATCAAATGGAAGTAGCAATAATTTGGTTTTTGTCTATGTACGGTATGGGAGAATATATCAAGAGTGTTGAGAATCATAACAAAGTTCTTGGTGCATATATCGCCCGTGTCGATGAGGAAATGAATAGAATAGACGAGCAGCATGTAGATCTGGCAGTGTCTTACGCTGCATTCAGAGCTCGTCAAGTAGTTCAGCAAGAGAATCTCCAAGAGAGAATCCAACTGCTGGAAGGCACAGAGGAAAGCCTGCAATAACGCAAACGTACTCAAAAGAAACCCTATTCGCGTTAATCGCTCGAGCGGTGTTTAGGTTGGTATACGATCTGGTACCAGGAAACCCAGACGGTTGCTGCATACGTTAAATGCAGATGCGAAGGGGGGCTCTGCAGTAAGCCCCCCTTTTATAATATGAGGTTAAAATGTTTAGTCGACAAGCTTTACCTATAGATATAAATCTATCTACAGATATGAGTAAATACAAGAGCTTTATTTCTCGTTACCACAAATGGATCCATAGCTCAGAACAAACAGTAAAGGGATTACCTGGGAGTAATCCTTTTATTGTATCTGGCATTACAGATGCATTTAATCAATTATATGGATTATATAATAAAATAGGTATATTTAAAGGTGAGTATGGCTATCATAATTTAGTATTATCTGATAGAGTAACTTATAAATTAGAAGAAGCAGATTGTATAGTTATAAGTCATCCATTTAGTGCTGACGGAAATGATTCAAGTGCTCTTATAAGATATGCAGATAAACTAAACATTCCTATTTTTATAGATTGTGCTTTCTTCGGTATTTGTTCTGGTATTAGCTTTGACTTTTCGGAATTTAAAAATATTCATAGTGTCTGCTTTAGCTTATCTAAAACATTTGGTACTGGACTACATAGAGTAGGTCTGCTGTATACTAAAGATAAATTTCCTACAGCAGTATACAGAAAATGGAATTACCCGCTTATAACACAAGCTCTCCAACACTACGATATGTTAGAAGAGCGGTCTCCTGATTGGGCATGTACTCGGTACAGAAATAAACAAACAGCTATATGTAAGCTTTATAATTTTCTTCCTTCTTCTACTGTTATTTTTGCTATTGATTACAGTGATAAGTATATTAAATATAAAAGAGGTAATTCAAATAGAATATGTATCTCTGCCTTACTCAGCGATAAAGTGAAAGACTTATTAAATGATATGGACCGAATGGGACAAATTAACTGAAATTATAGTAGGAGACGTTTATGATGACATCTCTAATCTTGACGTTAATGATAATGAGTTCAAAGAAGGTATGCATCGCATACTAGAAGAAACCAGAGAAGATTTAAATAAATTATCAGAACTTATTGAATCGTTTAATGTCAAGGTTTATAGACCAAAACAATTAAAGTTTAGACCTGAGCAAACAAGAGTGTTTAACTCAATCGTTCCTTACCCTGCAGTCTTTCCTAGAGATATGCATATTGTGTATGGTAACCAAATTATTAATACTATAGGAGGAGATCCTAACAGATATAATGAAAGTGATTTCTTTGTAGAAATTATGACTGAATTATTTAATCAAGGACGTGATTATATCAGCATGCCTAAACCTCTTCTAAGTAATGATTACATTGATTACAAAGATCATGAAGGTAAAATATTATATCATGCAGCTAATATTTTAAAGTGCGGAGATACTTTATTGTACAGTACACCTTACACAGATAAATTTGTTGGTAGAGGTACTCATACTGGGTTTAAATGGATCAAACAACATGTTAAAAATGTTAGATGGGCTGAAGTAAAAAGACCTGGACATGCAGACGGTAGAATAGCATTATTAGCTCCAAAGGTTTTATTAGCTAAAGAAACTAATTTAATACCTCATGAGCTGAGAGACTGGGATGTTGTAAAAATAAACTCTAAAGCATTACCTAGAGATTTCGAAATGTTTAGACAAACTTCTTTTTATTCTTCTAGAGTAAAAGAATGGCTTAATACATGGATAGGTAATGTAGATGAAACAATATTTGATATAAATGTGTTATCAATTGATCCTTATAATGTTATAAGTAATTCTTACGATAAGGATATAGCTACGGAATTAAAAAAGCGCGGTATTAATCTCATACCTTTTAATTTTAGACATAAATTCTTTTTCGATGGAGGATTACATTGTGCGACATTAGATTTGTCAAGAGAAGGTGAGAGAGAAACTTATGTCACTAGATGAAAAGGTATTAGGTAGGTTTGCAAATCTTAGCTTTCACATGGCTCATAAAAAAGATCCTCAAGTTATAAGTGTTGTAGAAAGTTTTAGACCTAATCAAATAACATGTAAGAAATGGCTAGTAGAAGAGATAGCTAACATTAATATGAACTGGAATAAAGTTCTGGTTGTAGGTAGTTGGAATGGTATTCTTTTATGGGAATTGATGCAAGAAAATTGTAATGTAAATTATTATGACTTTTTAGATATTAATACAAATGTACATAAGCATAGAGATACTTATTTTGAAATAAATGGGCTTGAAAAAAACTATTCTAATATTACAATGAATGCCGAAGATTTTTCAGATTATTCATCTTATGATTTAGTTATTAATACTAGCTGTGAGCATATGAAAGACATACCTGCAGTTTACGGACCTACTTACGCTCTTCAATCTAATAATTACGTTTCTGTAGGAGATCATATAAATTGTGTAAAATCACATAAACAATTAGCTGATAATAATAACATAACAAATACTTTATTTAAAGGTAGCTCAAAAATGCCAAACTATACCCGATTTATGGTTATAGGATATTATCGTTAAATTTTTCTAACAACTCTGTATTTTCCTAATTCCTCTTCAATTTTTACAACTTTAAACAGTTCTTTTTCAGCGTATAATCTTTCTGCTGTGGATTTATCGTGCTGTACTGTAGTACCTATAGTAGGATCTATTACAGTTCTTACTGGAGCATATTTTCCCATAAATCTAGCATGAGGTAATGCGTCTCTGCTTTGAGTTCTTTTGTTAAAAAATCCTAGCACAGTATCGACTAAAGTCATAGGACCTGTAACAGCTGTTCTCTCACAAACTTTTATTAATCTTTTAGCAAATATAGGATTAATCATAACAGCTTCCATTGCATGCTGGCCAAAGAATTGAACATGTAAATGTGGATTATAAGCAATAGCAGCAGGATTCTCTAACCATGCATCATGTTCCAAAACTAAGATAGGCATATTTTCAACAGCTGCTTTTTTCCATAAAATATACTGACTGTAGAAGCAGGCTTTCTCTGTATCAGTTAAGTCTCTATCTCCTCTTTTACCAAATGTCAACCCACTTTGTTGAGGTAAGGTTTCAGGGGTGATCGCATCAAAAAATTTTAAGTTAAACCCTTGCCAAGATTCTGCACAATAGCTTGCATATTCTCGAGACACTTCACTGTCTTTCATTCTTATCATAATTGTCTTAAAGTTGCTCATTTCTCTTTCCCTGCTATATTAGCTATTTATCTGAAAAAAAGTTGCAGTCAAAGCCCTTTTTTAGTTGCACTTAGTTCAAAAAGTTCCGATAATAAGGTATATTAAGGAGATAAGAAATGAAATTTACAGTATATCAAATCAGCTACACTCAATCAGAGATCGACGGAATCAATGATGGAATGAAAAGCATGAAGCGTGAAATTCGCGCTGATATGTCTATGGACTTTTCTGGTGATAAGACAGTAGGTCTTGCAGAGAAAGCTCTTTACGAAGGACTGTATACTGGTGTAGCTCAAATCGAAGCTGATAATCTTGATCAAGTATTTGAAATTGGTAACATTGGACCCGAGTCTAGCATTACTCGTTTGTCTCGTATGGCTTCTGTATCAGTTGGTGATCTTATCGAAGACGAAGATGGTAATCGTCACGTAGTAGCTAGCTTTGGGTTCAAGGAGGTAGCGTAATGGAAAAGTATAATCTAGATGTAATCAGAACAAAGTCTTTACCGCGTCACGGTTCACCTCAGGATCGTGGTAGTGCTGATGCCTATTATGAGCGGCCTTATGATCCTCATTATTACGTTGGTGCTTCAATGCAGTCTGAAAGGGTTGAGAAAGATAATATGACTGTTGGAGAGATCGCTGCTTATGATTATGGTTATGAAAATGAAGATGATAGAAAAGACTGGGGATGATAAGAGTGAATGATAGAATCTTTAAATGCATTTATGATGCCATTGAATATCGAGATCAGCTAGATGCAAATTATATAAAGGTGATTTGGATTGATTTATAAAAATGAAAAATTTGGTGATTCGAAGCATTATTCAGTTGCACATAATGGTTTAGGAGTATATACTCTACGAGAGTTCGCTAATGGAATGAAGCGAGCTGAAGTTACTATGAATATTGAAGAGCTTCGCTCTTTTGAAACTATGCTAAAAACTGGAGGTTGGTATGAATACATTCGTCGCTGAGTTGCAAAAAGAAATGAAAAGGTTTCGTAAAGCTGAAGAGCGTAAGCAAGAACGCTTCATGAAAAAGCAAGCGCGTCAAGCTAAGGTTAAGCGTGAAGATAAGTCTATGCTTCGTAAAGAAGAGATGCATTGGACTGATGCATCAAAGTATGCTGATCAATACTACGGTGAAACGTATCGTGCTACCACAGGTCTAGATAATGACTGGGACTGAAGCATCTGAATTATTAACAGCTATGAGCATCCTTGGATTTTTAATCGGGGGTTTTATTTGGATTATTGTTACGGAGATGAATAAATGAGTGAGCATACTGAATATTGTACAACTAAAGACCTTGGTAAAGCTTTTGCCGTTATTGTCTTTATGATTGCCGTAGTGCCTGTCTTGATGCTAATGGCCATGGTAGGCCTTGAGGATTATGGAAGGTACTGCAACCTTAATATCCTACCTTGCTTTGGATTAAACCAATGAGTGAGGGTCCCTTTAAAGCCGCGTTTGAATCTGATACAGATAGTGTCATACGACGTGAAATTATTACCTATCGTATGCGAGGAGCAATGATGATTAAAGAAGAAGCGTCACGGGATTATTATCAATCTGGCGATTACCATGATAATCATAACACAAAACCATTGGTACAGCGATGAGTGATTATCAAATATCATTTCTCGATCGTCGAGTACAATATCTTGAAGGTAAGGTACAGGAATGGGAGAAGGTCATCGACATACTGATGGCCGATCCTACCTTTATGCACACTCTTGGTGTAAAGGAATTAAAAAAGAATCGAAATACAAATATTGATCCATCTTATAAAGTAAAAGATCCTTATAAGGACTGATATGCACAATCTGTTACTTAGATCTAAAGCTCAGCGCTCCGGAAATAATTTTGCTCTTATTACTCAGAATAGTTTTGGGTATGGAGATATAATTCGTTTAGTTGCGTATGCCAAGCATTTATCTGAAGTAACATCTGAAAAGGTAAAAGCTAAGTATATTGTTACTCAAAAAGATTTAAATAAAGCTAGCAATATTACAAAAATTCTACGACATTATATTCCTGAATTTAAATATAGTATTGAGGTCGCTAGCTTAGAAAAATATAAGAATGGGTATACTAATGTTTTTAGATATGAAAATGCTAAGATTGTAGGAGAGAATATAGGTTACCCTAAACTTACTCCTATACAAGCTACTGATAAAAGAAACTTTATATGTGTATGGCATCCTTTTGATAATCCAATTAAAGCTAATACGGATAAAATGCCTATAGAAAAAAAAGAGTTCTTTGACTTTTTTGATAACTTAGGAATACATGTAGAGTATATTACTTACAATACTGATATTGATCTTATCTTCGATCGTATTCGTACTGCTAAACTATGTGTTGGATATGAAGGATTAGGCCAACAAATTGCTTATCATTTTAATAAACCATTAATAACTCTTTCAAGACTACCTTATGTATCAATGAATACTGGGGGCCCTGATTCAACTATAACTGATGACTTAAAAATTGTGAAAAGGAAAATAAATGACAGATTCTAGTTCTCGTGAATATATGATTGGTGAATTGCAACAACGAGTTTGCCGTGTTATCTTTAAGAAGGTAAATGGTGAAGAACGGGATATGATGTGCACTCTTATTGAAGATGTTCTGCCTGATGCTAAAAAAGATGATCCTATCTCTCAGAAAAAAGTACGAGCTGTTAATGAAGAAACAATTGTTGCATTTGACACAATGAAAGGCGCATTTAGATCTTTTCGTGTAGCAAACGTTATTTCATTTACGTGATAAATAAATATTTAAAGGAGTATAAATGTTTACCACTTTATCAATAATTCAATGGCTTTTAGTAGGAGGTAGTGCTCTTACTGGTTTTATGTTTGGCCGTGATTTTTATCGCAACAAAACAGAAGATATCATTGAACTAACTATTGTATCTCTTATCAAGCAAAGAATGGTAAAAGCTAAGATGATTGATGGTGAATACGAAATATATGAATACGACGAAGAAATTTAACAGTTGCACTTATTGTAAAAAGTTCCTATAATAAATTATATGATGAGGAGACTGTGTATGAAAAAGATTCGTAAGAAACGTCAGTTAACCGAAGAGCAGCGTCAAGAACTTAGAGAGCGTATTACTAAGGCTCGTGAAGCTAAGAAACCAGCTAAAGGTATTTCTATAGAAGAGTCAATCAGGCATTTACCTGATACAGATCCTTTCGCACCTGCTAGAGTAAGAGGTTGGATTAAGAATACTCAACTCAAACTTAAATCTATGAAGGGATGGAAGAACTCTAAGGAGAAAGGTCAGAAGGCTGCTTACTTAATAGAAGAAGTCTATCTTGCTAATCTGCAGAATTATCTTCGCACTGGAATTTATTCAGACGTCCGTTGGGGATCTGAAAGACAACATCGTGTATCTTATAAATGTGTTGCTATGGCTTATAATGCTGATGGTACTCCTAAACGTTCAATAGGTGTATGGTATCCTGATATAGGAGGTCCATATACTCAAGAAATGGCAGATGAAGAGAATGGAAGAACAACAAATACTAACCAGAAGCAAGTTTACAAAACTCGTGGAAGAAAACGTAAAAAAGCATAGAACAACCTATATGGATGCTATTATACATATAAGTGAAAATATAGATATTGAGTTGGAGGATATTCGTAAGTTTATCTCTCCAACTATTAGAGATAAACTAGAAGCTGAGGCTATGAATCTTAACTTCCTACCTCGGCAAAATACACTACCGGTTGATTAATATGATAGTACCTCCTAAACTTTATTTAAAAAGAACAGAGATTCCTATAGAATCTCTATTAGATATGGCAGAGCATGAATCCACTTGGGTAGATTCTGGAATAAATAGAAACGGCAAGGCATTGATTGATAAGTCTGCACGCTCTACAAAAGCAAAGGTAGATATTAGATCAACTGAATATTCTGATGTAGCTTATATTTTAGAGCAGATGGTAAATATATGGGATAGCATATTAGATCCTAAATTATATACAGCAAAAGAGTTTAATTATCTTAGGTATGGTGAAGGAGATAAGTTTACAAAACATAAAGATGTTATACCACCAGTTAATGCTAATGATAAAGTAAGAAAATTTTCTACTAGTACTATTATCAGTAAGACTGATGATCTAGAAGGAGGCGAATTTATAATTTATGATAACCATAATATAGGTCATGAAGTTAATCTGGAAGTGGGAGAAACTATATTTTTTGATTCTAACAGGCATCATGAAGTTGCACCAGTAATTTCAGGAGTGCGTGAAGTCCTGGTGGCTTGGATTTATGAAAGAACAGACGAAGACCTTAAACTTCAAAAAGAAATAGCAAACCTTCGTTTGCATGAACAACAATTTAGACATCCAAAAGATTTAGGGATGGTATAAGGGTTGCACTCTTATACATAATACTTTATAATGATTAAGTGGATAAGAAAACATACTATAACATACAAGGAAAATATATATGAGTTTTGCAGCATTAAAAAATAACCGTACGGACTTAACTAAACTAGTAGAAGCTGCTTCTAGTGGTCCCGGTGAAACTAAAACCGATAATCGTAACGATGAACGCTTCTGGCAACCTACTAGAGATAAAGCTGGTAATGGCTATGCTGTTATTCGCTTTCTACCTGGTGATGCTGAAGCACCTACTCCGTGGGTACGTTATTGGGATCATTTCTTTAAAGGACCAACCGGTCAATGGTACGTAGAGAAGTCTCTTACTTCTATTGGCCAAGCTGATCCTTTATCAGAAAGCAATAGCAAGCTTTGGAATGAAGATGGTTCTGAAGAAGCTAAACGTATCGTACGTGAGCGTAAGCGTAACCTTCGCTATATTGCTAACGTACTAATTATCTCAGATCCATCTGCACCAGAGAATGAAGGTCAGGTTAAATTATATCGCTTTGGTAAAAAGATCTTTGATAAGATTATGGACTCTATGCAGCCTCAGTTTCCAGATGAGCGGCCAGTTAATCCATTTGATATGTGGCAAGGAGCTGACTTTACGGTTAAGATTCGTAAGGTAGAAGGCTATCCTAACTATGACGCTTCTGCGTTTAAGTCTCCTTCAGCTATGGCTGGTAGCGATGAAGACTTAGAAGCTATCTATAATAAGCAACATGATATGACTGAGTGGACTGAACCTAAGAACTTTAAATCGTATGATGAGTTAAAAGCTCGTCTTGCGGTGGTCTTAGGAGAATCATCTACACCTATGACAGCAAAGGTTATGGAGAGCTTAGATCAATCTAATGATATACCTGGATTTCCAGAACAAGCTACACCATCAGTTACAAGTGCTCCTGCACCAGTAGTTAGTACTGCAGAGTCGTCTATGGACGATGATGATACGATGAGTTATTTTGCTAAACTAGCAGCAGAAGATTAAAGAGAGGGCCTCAGGGCCCTTTTTTACTATTCTATACCAAGAGCTTCATGGAACTTATCATTATTATCTGATGTGTTACCAATTGCAGCTTCTCTACCTCCACTAAATCCAGCATTTGCTACTGACCTATCAGGAGCAGCAACTTTCTCTGCAGCTGCAATCGCCGCGGCTGCTGAAACTGCTGCTGATTCCGCCATTGATTGAGTAGCAGCAACCATTGAATGAAAATCTGTATTATTAGTGTATAAGTCGCGAGCTCCTAACTGGTCCATTGCTCCTCCAAAGCCTGTAGACTTTATACGTGGTGCGATATAAGAATCAATATTATCATAACCTGGAGTATTTTTCATACTATCCAAGTTACCATCTCTGTAATATAGACTTTGAGCTTCTTCAGGGGTTGGGAAATTAGTAAAATTTTGTTTACGCAAGTAATCACCGAATAAAGCTGCGCCCTCAGCACTAAAAGGATCTACAGAAGGAGGAGTATATCCTAATCTTTTAAGAAAATCTTTTCCTGGATTTAATAGATTATTGTCTAAAAATTCTGTTAAAGGATCTACAGCTTTAGAGGCAATATATCCTCCACCCATACTTACTAAAAGACTTCTTATTAATCCCGCAGGAGTAAATCTTAAAGGATTAAATTTACCTGGGCTAACTTTAGGAGCAGCGTTTGTATTAGCAGGAGTTGGAGTTATTGTTTTATTAATTGCTCTATTCCTAAACCCTGGGTCAGGTTTAGAGGCTGGCATTACAGATCTAACACTTAATCCTAATCGTTTTCTTATAGTATTAAGTACTGCTCCTGATAAAGCTACTCCAACAAGAGCTCCTAACCCAGACATTATTTCAGCACCAAAATCAATATTAAAATTTTCGTTAAACTTTTCTTCTAAAACAGAACCATCAAGTTTATCCATAAGAGCATTATATAAGAAACCTCCAACAACTATTCCTCCTGCCAGTAAAGCTTTTAATTTAAAGCCTATTAACTTTCCAAACAATCCAGCTACTAGCAATCCTATAGCGGCAAAGTTAAGTAGACCAGCAAATTTAGTCTTAGCTTCATCAGTTAGATCAAAAATACTTCCATCCTCAGGATCTATTGAATCTAAAAACTTCTTAAAAATAGTTTGACCCCAAGTAGCAAGTATCCCAACTAAAAGTCCACGGCCTAGGAGTTTGCCGAACAAAGTAGCAGCCCCTGTTAATATACTTTTAGTAGTAGCTGCTGCAATAAAGCCAGGAACTAAAGCTTTAAATATAGTTGATAATCCACCGCCCATTAATCCTAGTAATCCAGAAAGAGCTCCTAACCCTAGGCCTTCTGTAGCGCCCTGTTTGACACCTCCAACTATAGACTTAGGTTGATTTCTTACCTTGGCTCGTTCTCTTCTATCTTCTTCAGCTTTACCTTTACCTCTTTCAGCAGCTTTTCTTGCGTCAATATCTTCTTTTAGCATAGCCACTACTGTAGAGTTAACACTCTCTAGAGTGCTATTCTGCGCTTTTAATTGCTCAACTACTTCAGTAAGATTAGCCATTAACTTCTCATTTCTTGTTTCTGTTGCTGTTCTCGTTGCTCACGTATTTGATTCTCTAGCATTGAAAGGTAAATTTCTCTCTCCCAAGGTATCATATTCTCAATATCACTTAATGAGTATTTATGATTCTGTAACAGCTGATAATTGACTTGGTAATAATTTACTAAGCTGTCATGAGAGAGATTAACTAAAAAAAATCTTGGAGCCCTCGCATTGTTACTTTGTTTTCTTTACCACAGTTTTCACATTTAAAATCTACATCATGAGAAACAGTAGGAAGACTATTAACGTAATCCATAATTTTAGTAAACTGTTCGTTGTTTAAACTTTCAATAAAACCTTTTATCTCTTCTTCTGTCTCATCATTAAAGTCTATTTGCTCTTCTTCAGTAATAAGTTTATCTAGTGACATTAATACTGTTCCATATACAGTATCAGTTATAGAGTTAGCATCTTTAATAGTACCATCTAAAATTTTCTTATATTGAGGAGGTTTTAATTGTACTGTATATTGATCATTTAAAACTACTAAACTGTCTATTATTTCACTAGTATCAACTTTTATTTCTTCTAAATTAATATTTACAGGGTTAGGGTGCTCACATTCAGAGCATATTAAACTTACCTCTGTAGATTCACCAACACTCTTAGCTCTAATTTGAGTAAAGATGTATTCGATATCAAAAGTAGCTAACGTTCTAACATTAATCTTATCATATAAGCATGCATCAATAGTATCTGAAACCGCTTGAAGCATTTGTTTTTGATCTTTTGTTTCCATAGCCATGAGAAGTATTTTTTGTTCTTTGACTAAGAAAGGTCTAAACGTTATTGTCTTTCCTGTTGATGGTATTGTTAGTTCATACTTTGGAACATCATTTAACTTGGGTAGTGCCATTTCATTTCATCCTTAAAATAATCTGCCTAGTACTGTACCTATTTGTTGTTGTATAAATTTCTCTGTAGCAGAAGTGGTTTGTCCTTTAGTAGACTCCCAATTTGTATATGAGAGTTGCACATTTAATTCAACTAGTCCATCTAATTCGTTATTAAGCTGAATAGCATTCATAGATGTGGGGTATGAGTCTATTAATTTACATTCATAAGAAACATCATCGTTTGTTATATAACTTAAATCTAGTTGACCTTGAGCTAAATCGATAGGACCAATTTTAGGTAATCTATTTCTTATCTCGGAAGGTAATTTAGATCCAAAATTAAAATCTTTCTTTAAGAAAGGTAAAGAAAAACCTTTTTTAAGCTGTTTAATCTTTACTTGTTTAGCATAACCAGCCGTACCTCTTTGATACCCTACCTCATAAGAGTTTTGATCAATAGCTAAATTCTGCCATGCTTCGAAAAACTCTTTAACTCCATAGTCATTCATTACATGAAATGTAGCTGAGATATCTGTAACAGCATATCCATATGCTACTTTCTCTAATTTCTGACCAATACGTCTTTCATTAGAAAGGATTTGTCTGCCTGGCATTTGAATATCTTTACAGATAAGATTTAAATCTCTCGTTGATACCCCAGGTAGAGGAGGAAACTCAACTACAAATAGATTAGGACGTGCTACCCCATCCTTTGCTGCTATTACTGATTTTAAATCGTCTATTCGAGACATTATATCATCCTTCTAGAATCAGCATAAACTTTGCTTTTACTTGCTTTTTGAAAGTCAGCTGTTGGTAGAAAAGCAGCTATTTCCCATTCCGTAGAAGGTACTCTGGCAAATCTACTTCTTACATTTGAGTTAAGATAATGCTTAACACATGGCTTAAAATATCTAAATTTCTGAGCACCTTTTAACATTCTATAAGATAAGTTAAACTTGGTTGAATTGTCAAACTTATCATTGTTAGTAATATCCATAAGAGAATCTAAAAGCTTAGCTCTAAGCATAGGTGGTATATAATGTAAATTTAATCCCATGAAACCACCACTGGCAGGTCCTATTGGTATAACAAGAGGAAAACTATCATAATAAGGAAGCTTGTCTTTTAGTTTAGGATCATAGAAAAACATATACATTGATCCTACAATCTGGTTATTCTCTAGTTCTACAGGATCTTCCTTCATTATAGCGTTTCTATTTACTCTTCTTAATTGTTGAGCCTTACGCCTAAACCAAGCCCTAGACTCAGCTGTCCTAGGGGTAATACCTGCTTTAAATGCTTCTAATTCTAGTTTGTCAAATATATTAGCCATAGTGTTATTTATCTACGTTTTTTAACTTTCATTGCAGGTAACTTCTTTATAGGTTTGAACTTCTTCTTAGGTTTAGGAAGTATACCCATATCAGCTAATCTCTTCTCTGTCCATATCTCAAAGCCCCAACCTCTATCAGCCGCATAGCTCTGAGCTGCAGACCATTTGTTCATATTTTTAATATATGTCATTCCTTCATTAAGATATTTTTTAGTACGTCTACCTTTAAACTCAGGAGGTCTGGTTTCCTTATCTGGTTTGATTTCAACTAGAACTGTTTTACCAGTAGTGTAAGTTATTTTAAGATCCATAAAGTAGCGATGATATCTTTTGTCTACTTCATATAGATAAGGTATAACAACTTCTTCTGAGGACCACGACTTTACCGTTGATGTTGTATCACACCATTTAAAAGCATTAGCTTCCCAGAGCGATCTGAAGATAACTTTATCAGGGTCGCCGCTATACTTGTTTCTATTCTTTACTTTATATCTTCCAGAGTATGCCATAATTACCATATAAATACTTCTAACTTAGTTTATTTATTAGGAAGAATTATGGTAGATCCTTTAAACGATGCGATAGCTAGGACTGGGGTTGCATCAGTAAAAAATAGTATGCAATTAAATAGATTAGAAAAAAGATCTGCTAAACAACGGTTACGTTACCCTTTAGAAGATCAAGATGATTATAAAGGTCGTATATCTTTTATTGCAAAGCAAGAAGAAGGAGTAACTATACAGCAAACCTTTAAAGATGCTCTTTTTTCATCTACAACTTCTTCTTCAGAAGCTTCTTCAGAAGCTGGTCCTCCAGATCTAAATAGACAACTTCAAAGAGATGCAAAGAAAAGACAACAAGAAAATATAAGATCAGCTATAAAGGGTGTTAATTTACCTCAACAACAAAAACTACCATCTTATATCGGAAGTGGTAGAAAATGTGTATTATATTTACCTAATACTATTCAGTTTCAAGATGCTGTTAGTTATTCGAATATTGACTTAGGTTTATTAGGAGGAGTAGCTGAAGCAGCTTTAAATTCTGGAGCCTCTGGCAGAGAAGCTCTTGGTGCATTAGCAAATGCTGCTACTAGTATATTTACAGCTGATGGATTAGTTGAAGCTTTTAATTCAGGATTACAATCTCAAGGCGCTCAGGTTGCTGCTCTGAGATTAGCAAGAAGACTTAACTCCGAAGTAGCAGGAGCTATTACAACTACAACTGGTATAGCCTTAAACCCAAATAAAAGAGCTGCACTTCAAGGTCCTAATCTAAGAACTTTTAGATTTTCATTTAAAATGATTCCTACAACTCATGAAGAAGCAGAAGAAATTAAAGCTATTGTTCAATTCTTTAGAGAAGAAATGCATCCCGAGAATGTTAGAGAGCTAGGTATAAATTCTGCATTAAGATACCCATCCAAGTTTTTTATTAAAATGACTTACAATGGTAAGAAAGTAGCTCATAATATACTTCCAAGTTTTTTAACTGATGTTAATGTAGTATATAATGCTAGTGGAATGTCATTTCATAAAGATGGTAATTTTCAAGAAACAGATCTTTCTCTAGCGTTTACAGAAGAAAGAACACTTAACAAGCGCGATGTTGCTCTTGGAGGTTATTAATGGCTTATTTTACTAATTTTCCTTTTGTTAATTATAATTTTGGAAATGAAATAGATCCGGCTGTTTTTCAAAATCTTACAGTCTATGTTGACTTAATTGATCAAGTAGTAGATAATACTAATCTGTATGAAGAATTTTATATCCAAGATGGAAAAAGACCTGATACATTATCATATGAAATATATGGTACCACTGACTACTATTGGATGTTTTATTTACTTAATGATAAGTTAAGACAACAAGGTTGGCCCCTAGATGAACAGGATATCTATTCTCTGTCAAAGGAATACTATCCAAATACAACTCTACTAACTCAATACAAATTATATAATGAATTCTTTATTAATGATATTGCTATAGCAGGCTCTAAAACTAATCCTTCCTTTAAAGGTAAAATATTAGAAAAGGATTTAAATTTAGGTCAAGTAGTAATTAAACCTATCAAAGAAGTACGTTCTATAGCTGTTAATAATGGCGGATCTGGATATACGTCTATACCCACTGTAACCTTATCAGGAGGCAATGGAACAGGAGCCACAGCTGCTGCAGTAATATCTGGAGGGTCAGTTTCAAGTATAACGGTCACTGATGGAGGAGATGATTTTACTAATGCCCCTACAGTTACTATTTCTTTACCAGATGAGGCAAGCGGTACGAGAGCTACGGCAACTGCTAGTCTCTCATCTAATTCTATTGGTAGTAATACAGTTGTGTATTCTTATCATGATGGTAACAATCATCCTGATAATACTTTATGGCCTGAGTTGGCTGATGTAAGTAACATACTAGTTCATACAGCTCTGGAGCAATATAACTCAGCTCATCATTATGAAGATACAAATGGTGTTTGGACTGATTTACCTTTAGGTACCTCTGATACTGATATTATAGATAACAAGTCAGCTGCTGCATTAGCTACTAGAACTAAAATTACCTATCAAGATCAATTAGCAAGAGATAATGAGACTCTAAGAAGAATTAAAATTTTTACTGGAGATGTAGCAAATCAAATTAATAATGAATTCCAAAGGTTGCTGAGACAATAAATGTCTGAACATATTAACTCCGCAGAAAATATAAAAGTAATTAGCATTGCGTTCTATTCTGAGCGTTTTGATCCTAAGTTTATTTTTGTAGCTGGAGATGCTACTGCAGCTCCTACAGCTGCAGAAATAGTTATATATGAAGATATAATGAAACCTTACTTAACAGCTGCACTTATATTTCAAGATGATCAAGATTTTGGAAAGAGTATAAAGGGGACTGAGAAGGTAATAGTCTTATTACAGTCTCCAGGAGATAAATCTCAAGTTATACAAAAAGAGTTTGTTGTAAGGTCTGTTGAGTTTAGAGAATATATTACAGATACCCAAGCTATTTTAAAGGTTAACTTAATAGAAAATTATGGATATTTTGATCATATTAATAAACTTAATTTAGGGTATGCTGAATCTGGTGAAAATATAATAGAAAAAATATCAACAAATATTGTTGGAGCACCATTATTAAAAGACATAAAAGATAGCTACCAAGGAGCATTTAGATATGTAGTCCCATGGCTAACTCCTTTTAAAGCTATAAAAAAAGTTTTAAGTAAAATGACTACTAGCTATGGTATGCCTTATTTTTATTATTCTTCTCTTAATACTGACTCTCATATTTTAATTGATATGGAAACTATTTTAGAAAAAGGACCAGTAAATAGAGGATCTCCTTTTTTATATTCAAGAGCAAATACATCAGGAAATGTTAGTCAAGATTTTTTACCGTTTATAGTAGAAGCGTATAAAGCTTCACAAGAAAGTAATTCTTTATACCTAGCTGAACTAGGAGCTTATGGATCACAGATTAGTAGTATAAGTGCTTCTACTTCATTAGCTTATGATAGTAGAATTAATATGGCTACTGAACTTGAGATAATGGAAAAAAATGGAGTGTTTGAAAATGTAGGGTCAAAACAAAAACTTAATATGTTTGATACCTTTTTTAGAGCTATAGATGATTTTAATAAAGCTAATGTAGATATAACTGAATTTAACTCTAGAATTTTTTACAGTATAGATAGCAGAACTGTTGATCGTTCTAATAACTCTCCTGATAAAAATCTATTAGGTTTTAACGAATCTCTTGATGATGCTGATACAAGACTGTCCATCATAAGACTAGCTATTCTTAGATACTTAATTATGAATGCAGTTACTATTAAAGTGCCAGGTTTATTTTTCTCTTTAAAAAGTTTAAATACATCTGTAGGTAATCTTATAGAATTCTCTGTACTTGAAAACGAAAAGACATCAAATGAGGATATAGGATATAATGAAGATAGATCTGGACAGTTTATTATTTTAAAGAAAAAACATATTATAGATTTAACTAGTGATAATCATACAGTACAGCTAGATATATCTAAAGTAGCTAACTTAGAAGCTAGATCGGTAGGTACATAATGTTTTACGGTGATAATAATCGATGGTTTGTAGCAACTGTAAAGAGTAATGATCCTGAAAAAAGAGGTAGATATAAGATTCGTATACACGGATTGCATTCATCTGATGTTGAGGATAAACATCTACCTTACGCTGAAACAATGTTACCCACTACAGAAGGAGGAGTATCTGGTATAGGTAAAATTCCTCAATTACAAAACGGAGCATTTGTTTTTGGAATATTTTTAGATGGAGAAAATTCTCAAGCTCCTTTAATTTTAGGATCTATTACTCATTTAGAAACCCCTTCCTCTGTTCAGAGAGATCAAATAGCTGCTACTGGTAATCCTAGAGTATTAGAAGATAGAGATACTAACAAAAGAGCAATAGTAGACTTACAATCTCTACCTATAGTAAATATAACTGATAACTTAAAAGATCAATATGCTAATGGTAATTCAAATGTTAGTATAAGAAGAATGATTATAATGCAGCAGTTAATTAACTCTGGGCTCAGTCAAGTAGCTGCAGCAGGAGTTACAGGCAATCTTGAATCTGAATCTTCTTTTAATCCAACAGCTAATTTTAAAAACTCTGTAGAAGATTCTTGGGGTCTTGCTCAATGGAATGATGCTGCCGGAAGATTACAACCTCTTAAAGATTATGCTACAGCCAAAAACGCTGACTGGCAAGACTTTTTTATACAGTTAGAATTTTTAATAGTAGATATGCAAACTAATGATTGGGTAAGGCATAGAGTGTGGCCAAGATTGTCAAATAATAAACTAACTACAAGATTTGAAGGTGTATTAGATGATTTTAATGCTACATGGAATTTCTTTAATAATTATGAAATAGCTGCTACTGAGAAATACTACACATCAGGTAGAGAGAAAAATGCTGCCAAGGCATTTTATCAATATCAATCATCTTTGCAATCAACTTTAGATAATTTAGGAATAAGTTAATGAGTTTATTAAATGTACAAGATAAACTAAGAGATTTAAGTATAAACCTAACTTCAGATGCTATTAATCTGGGATTAAAAAATGCTAAAGAAGCTGCTAAGGTATCTAAAACATATCCTAGTGAGCAAATTAATTTAGACTTAAAAATTCCTTCAGCTGGTATATCAACAGGAATAAACATTGCTACACTTAATGCTAGTGTAAGACCTCAAGATCTTATAACGTCTGCTGGATCTGCAGCTACAGATCTGCAATCTATTACTGGTAGTTCAAAACTATCAGGGGATGGAGAGCTATCAATTACTGCAACTCTACCTACAGCAGAAGCTTTAGCAGCTGCTGTGCAAGGATCTACTACTGCTACTTCCGCTGAAGTAAAGTCAATAGTAAAAACAAATAATACAGCTGTGTCAGAAAATATTGTTGAACAATTTGTAGGCGATGTGTTTAATGAAGCTACGGGGTTTGCTAAATCTCTTGCTAATACTATGAACTCTCTTACTTTAAAAGTAGACAATTTTTTAAACTTGATTTCTAAAGGGTTATCATCTATATTAGGAGATATTATTGAAGACTTGTTTAATAATGTCGGAGCAGCAGTTGATAGAGTTGCTGTAGATGAAAAAAATATTCCGGTAGTAGTACCTATTGAAGTAAAAAAGAAAGTAGCAGAGTCAGTAGAGAAAAAGGATGTTAAAGCTGCTGCAGAACTAATAAAACCATATACTGCAAAAACTTTAGATGAAGTAACAGAAGAGTTAAAAGAAGTAAAAGTTGGAGCTGCGGATAACTTACAACCAGTTGAAAAACCAGAACCAATTGCGGTTGAGGTGATAAAAACAGACAAGTTAGCAGATGAGTGGAAGGAAGAAAAAACACCAGAAGATTCACCTGTATTTGTTAATGTAGGAAACGATCAGTTTTCAATATACTCTCTTTTAAATGATTTTACCAATTTAACTAGAGACATATCAACCGTTTTAGTAACAAGTACTGGGATACCCGAATTAACATTAAAAGATGTACATGCTGAGCGTGTAAAGTCTAAAAAACAGGGAGTTCTAGATCACTTTTTTATTAGTTCAGATGGTATGGTAACAAGAGGACGTCCTCTTAGTAGTAGCCCTGGACCTTCACGTACCAAAAATATTTTAAAAATTGGTATAGCATGTAAGAATGAAATGACTCCTAACCAATCAAAAAGTTTAAAAGCTTTATTAGAAACTTTATTGCTAGCTAAACCAGGAATTCAAATTTATGATTTTGCTGATTTAGGGTGGTTTACAAACTCAACAAACAAGGTTTCAAATTTAACAGACTTTAATGTTTGGAGAAAAACAGTATTAAACTATGAGTATCTACCTAGAGAAGAACTATTATCAGAGATAGGTAAACTATCTATTTCCAAGTTTGCTATTCCATCAACTACTTTAAATAAAATTTCAAATGGGTATTATAACAATGAATGATTTTGATCAAGAGGAATTAAACAACCTAGAAGGTGTTAACACAGGGTCTAATCTTAGTCAAGATGATACTGGAGTGTATCCTAAATCAAGTTATTTTTATAATACTAATATTAACAAAGCGGCGCTAGGTTTAGAGCGAAATGATCTCGATTTTTTCGAATTAAGTGGATCTGTATCAGTATCTATTGATAATAAAATACCTTCTTCATATGGATATAATCAAGTACAGCAAACTATAACTGGACATTCTATAGAAATGGATGATACTCCAGGTAATGAACGTATATTAATTAAACATAATACAGGAGCTGGAATAGAGTTAAAGCCAGATGGTAGCTGTATAATTTCAACTAAACAAGATAAAGTAGAAGTTATAGGAGGAAGCCTCAAGATTATAGTAGCTGGAGATGTTGATATTGAGTATCAAGGCAATGTAAATATGAGTGTAGCTGGTAGCTTTAATTTAGATTGTTTAGAATATAATCTTACAACTGGTCAAAACAAAACTGAAACTGTAGGTGGTAAAGAGACTAGTAATGTTAAAGATGGGTATTTAAAAACAGTAGTAGGTCATTCTAGCGAATATATTACTGAAGGGTCAGTTGAGACTGTTCTTGGTACTAAAACTACATTTGCTAAAGCAGGGTACCAGTTAAATAGTGAAAATGGTATTTCAGTAGCCTCTAATGATGATATATTTATGACCGCAGGAGATGTTATGAATTTTGCAGCTGATAACACTACAGTTTCAGCTAATAACATGACAGTTATGGGAGGTACTGGTACTATTGGAGGATCAGGTATGCTGTTTAGTGGTGCTGGTGCTGTATTTGAAGCAGGGGTAACTGCACCTACATTCCACGGTGATTTAAATGGTTCAGCAAGAAAAGGATGGACAGGTGCTACCAGCACACCTACTAATACTAATACGCCTACTCCTGATATTACTAAACCTACAGCTGCTAATGTCCTAACATATCTAACTAAAACAGCAGGAGGTATTAGAAAGATTTTAATTGACAAAGGTGATTATATTAAGAAATTTATTGATCCGAGAGAAGATAATGGAGGATTGTCATGACGACTGAGGATATTGAAGGAGCAAGAAGCAGATTAAGAAATCCTACAAATAGAAAAAATACCCTTTATGTAGGAAATAAAATTGCACAAGGGGGAGTAAGTGATACTTTTAATACTCCTATTCCTAAGAAATTCTCAGGTAGAGTAACAACTTTAACTCCTACTCCTAAAGGATCGGATAAAATATTAACAGCTGAAAAAAAGACATTAACAACATTTTTATTACGAAAATCTAAAGATCATACTATTATTCCTGATTGGCGTTATAACCCTGTAAGAGAAAATAACATTGCTGGGGAAATAAAACAGGATTTCAAGCTAAGCGCTAATATTTCAATAGTTAACTTTCTTGTACCAAAAATAGTGTCTCCGAGTTGGATTTCAGTTATTGAAACAGATAAAATAACAATAGCAAAGAATCTCTACCTTCACACAATGTTTATAAAGATGGTTAATTCTAGCAGTTCTCCTTTTTCAGGAGCAAAGATTATTCCTACAGAAGGAGTTTATAGTAGTATATCTGCTGAAGGTAATGTAACAGAGATGGGACATAACACTAATAAGCTTACTGGTCGAACTATAGTATATAAAGTTGTTGATGCATCTGGATCTGAAAATAATACTCTTACTTTTGATATTGCATCCTATTTTAAAGATATAGCATATTTTGATAAAATGTTTTTGTCATATGATACTATTGAAACAGATCTTAAAGTAAGAATAGTATTAGAAATGCCTTTATTAGATGAATGGTCAGCAGTCTTCAACAGAGAGATTTATACTGAGTATAATAATACTAGACATGCTTCTAATGAATTTGTCGAGATAACCTTATAAATATATCTAAAAAAGAGTCCCATGGCAACGCGCAGAGTCTTATCAAGAGAAGATAATAGCTTAACTTCTAGCATTATCACTACCAGAAAGCAACAGTTTAAAGATATTGATTTATCTTTTGCTGCGAAACCTAACGGTGAACTTTTTGTAAAAAAAGATGCTGCTGCTGTCAAGCAAGCGGTAAAAAATTTAATACAAACTAATCATTTTGAAAAACCTTTCTTACCTTTCTTTGGTGGTAATATTAGAGAAATGCTATTTGACTTAGCAGATGAAGATATTGAAGAAGATGCAGAAGAAAGAATTATAGAAGCAATTAACATATTTGAGCCAAGAGCTCTAGTACAAACCGTAAATGTAAAATCTGATCCTGATAGAAACAGTCTCGATGTTTATATCGAATTTCAGGTAATAAATACTACAGAAGTTATTACATTTACAACTACACTATCAAGGTTAAGATAACATGGCAACTACAATTAGATCTACAGCACTTGATTTTAATAACATTAAAAGCAATCTAAAAACTTATCTTGCTAACTCTAATGAGTTTAAAGACTATAATTTTGAAGCATCTGGTCTTTCAAATATTTTAGATGTGCTGGCTTACAACACGCATATAAATGGGTTAATTGCTAACTTTGCGTTAAATGAATCTTATCTACCTACTGCTCAACTTCGAAGTTCAATGGTATCCTTAGCTGAAGGTGTAGGGTATGTACCTGATACTAACACAGCATCTCAAGCTAAGGTACGTATTACTTTTAATAATTTAAATATGTCAAACACTGTTATACTTCCTGCTTATACAAAGTTTGACACTACAGTTGATGATGTATCTTATACTTTTCAAACTATTGAAGCATACACTGCTGTAAATAACGGTTCAGGTTTTTATGAATTTAAAACTGCAGCTGGTTCAAATCAAATTCCAATATATGAAGGTACGTTAAGATCAAAAACGTTCTTAGTTGGGGAATATGAAGATAATCCTGTATATGTTATTCCTGATAGAACCATTGATGCTGATACAGTTACTGTTAACATTTTTGAAAGTGCTACTTCTACTACAGCTACTCCTTATCAAAATATTTTAAATGCTACTTCTATTAGCGCTAATTCAACAGTATATATTTTAAAAGAATCTCCTAATGAGTATTATGACTTGTCTTTTGGAGATGGTACCACTTTTGGTATAGCTCCTGCTGCAGGTAATAAAATTGAAATACAGTATTTGTCTACTAACGGAGAGGTCGCTAATGGAGCTAGTATCTTCACTGCATCCTCTGCATTCTCAGAAAACGGTCAATCAGCAACTTTAAGTGTTACTAAATGGACCAACTCTATTGGAGGAGATACGAAAGAAACTATTGAGTCTATTCGTAAAAATGCTCCATTTCAATATGCTACTCAGAACCGTATGGTTACCGCAGAAGATTACGCTTCCTTAATCTTACGTAATTACTCTACTCTTATTAATGACATAGTATCCTGGGGAGGTGAAGATGCTTTATCTCCAGAGTTTGGAGCTGTTTACGTATCAATCGATTTTGAAGATGATGTGACTACTGACACCATTGCTTCTACTAAGCTCGCTATTCAAGATTTAGCCGAGCAATTATCTATTGCTTCTTTTAATCTTAGATTTGTAGATCCAGTTCAAACCTTTGTAGAAACAGATACATTCTTTCAGTTTAATCCAAAGTTAACTGACTTAACATTATCAAATACTAAGAATAATGTTTCTACAACTATAGCAAATTACTTTACAGATAATACAGGTAAGTTTAAACAATCCTTTAGAAGATCAAATTTGCTTTCTTTAGTGGATGATGTAAGTGGAGCTGTTCTTTCTTCAAGATCAGACGTGAGAATGCAACAACGTTTTGTACCTTCTTCTCCTTCTTTAATTACTGTTATAAAATCATTGTTAGATGATCCTGTAAATGTATCAGATGAAGTGCTTAATAATACAGTTAACCTAGTTTCTCAATTTAGATTTGAAGATGCTGCAAACTATCTAGCTGCTTTTGTTTCCTCTTACAGTTATACCTTTATTGTTGATACCTTATCTACAACTAAAAGTAGTTTAAGCCAACAGTTATTATTTCCTGTTCCAATATCAATACCAGATGATGATACTTTTACTATTACTAGTTCTACCTTTGTATATGAAGGTAGTAATGCTGTAATAAAAAATAAACTTACTTCTAATGACTTACAAATTGTAGCAGCTTCAGGTGGTACAGTGTTAATTGACAATGTAGGAAATTACAGTGCAGCTAGTGGTACAGTTACAGTAAATTACTTTAATCCTACCAGCATTACAGGAGGTGTAGCTTACATTAAATTAGCTGCTACTCCAGCTAATCAAAGCGTACTTACATCTACAAGAAACGATATTATTGTTCATGATCCAGATAGGTCAACTGTAAATGCAGTTATCACAGAAGCAACAAACTAATGTCTATATTAAGAGATAAAACTTATTCAGATAACAAAAGAACTCTGCTTAATTTTCATAAAGCAGAAATTGATAAAGTTTTACCTGAATATATTATTGAAGAATATCCAAATCTTAAAACTCTATTTAATAAATATTATGAATGGTTAGACTCTTCAGATAACTTTGGAGGGCAGATACAACAGCTTTACAGTAGTAGAGATGCAACTCAAGTACCGTCTAAACTCTTACAGTTCTTAGAAGACGAATTACTTTTAGGGCAAGCTTATTTTGGTGGGTTTCAAAACAAAAGAGAAGCTATAAAATTTAGTAATCAGCTTTATAGGTCTAAAGGCACCAAGTATAGTGTGCAACAGTTTTTTAGAGGTTTTTTTGGAATTGATCCTGTAATTGAATATCCTAAAAATAATATTTTTTTAGTAGGACCTCAAATAGATTATGATCTAGATAGTATTAATACTTCAGGTCAGCAAATAAAACAAGCAGCTTCAGGACTTGGGCCAGAATCTAGAAGATATATTACCGATGATAAGCTTTATCAAGTACTATCTATTTTAATAAAATCTAGTTTACCATTTAATGAATGGAAAGATGTTTATAAGTTATTTGTACATCCAGCAGGAGTTTACTTAGCTGGAGAAACCTTAATTGAAATGACTAATGTAGCCTGGAATAATGTTGCTCACAATCCAGAGTTAGCTAATAATGGTGGTATTAACTTTATAATGGATGAAATAGGTGATTCACTAGGTCAATTACTACTAGTTGAAGGAGCTAATGTTTATCAACCTGAAGCGTTTGCAGAGATTACTTTAATTAATAAGGATGATGGATCTGTGGGAATGAGACGTCAAAGAACTGATCAGACATTCCATGATGTAGGATCTCAATCTATTGATTCGCTTGGTACTGGTTATACTCTGGACGAGTTGTTATCACCTAACTCTGTTACATTTGATGATTCTGATTCACGTACATTTAACGTTACTGATGCAGTCCAGTTCTCACAACATGATGATTCATCTAACGTTCTTGGTATATCAACCTTTGACAGACATGAATTCTCAACACTATTTGATAGTAGTAATATCGCAGATTCAGCTCATTGGCCGTTCCCACACATATAAATAAAAGAAATAAATTAGAGAGATAATTATGGCAAGACAGATTATCAATACCGGTACTACAGCAAATGATGGCACAGGAGATACTTTACGTACTGCTGGCGATAAAATGAATGATAATTTTTCAGAGCTTTATACTATCTTAGGTTCTGGAGCTGCTGGTGTTTCACAGTTAACAGATAGTGGTTTAGACATTATCGGCACTAGTTTTAGAACTAAAATCGGAGCTGCTAATCCAGCTTCTGAGGTAAGTATTGATTTTCCGGATTCTGCAGGTACAGTGACTTTAATTGCTGCTACTCAAACCCTTACAAATAAAATTATTAGTGCGGATAATAACACATTAAGTGGAATAGCAGCTAGCAGTTTTGTTATATCGGATGGTTCAGGAAATATTGACGGATCAGCTTCTGCTAAAGCTATTCCAACTGGAGTGGTAGTAGGAACTACAGACACTCAGACACTAACCAATAAAACTCTTACAACACCGTCTATTACTTCTCCTAAAATTACAACTGGTATTAATGATGTTAACAACAATGAAATCATTAAATTTACAGCTACAGGATCAGCAGTAAACGAAATAACTATTACTAACCAAGCTACTGGTTCTAGTCCTTCTATAGCCGCCACTGGTACAGATGCAAATCTTAATCTTACATTAGAATCAAAAGGTACCGGAGGAATAACAGTAAATACTAAATTAGTTAATACTGCAGAAACTCTAACATCTAACGGAGCATGTTCTCAGGCAGTTCCACTTACTATCTTCAATAGCGCTTCTAGCTTAGCAATGACATTAGCTGCAGGAACTATTATAGGTGAAACTAAATATTTTGTGAATAGAAATTCAGGTACAGCAACAGTTACTGCTAATATGGCCGGATCAGTGACATCTGTTGCATTTGCAGCAAATGAAGCTGGATTTATGATATGGTCTGGAGCAGACTGGCATCTAGCTTCTAAAACAGTAGCAACTTAGGTATAAACAATGACAGCAAAAATTACAGATAAACTTAAAAAACAATTAGCTCAGCAGATATTCGACGAAGCTACTGGTACAAAAATTGGTGACTCAGATAATTATTATTATATTGCAGTTGGTCGATCTCAAGACTGGCCTACAGAAGCTACCCCTCCTACTCCAAATCCTGTAGAATACGATGAGCGTACATTTAGATATGATATGCAATCAATCAAGGCTGTTGAAGCTTTCTCTTTTGTTATACCTCTAAAAGATTGGACTTCTGGCGCCTCTTATGCACAGTTTAGTGATAATGATGTAGGTCAAGGTACTAGCTTTTACGTAAGAACTACAGATAACAATGTTTACATTTGTATAAGACAAGGTAAAGATTCTAACGGAGCAGGACAAGTATCTACAGTTAAGCCTGATCATACTGGAACTGCTTTTCCTATAGAAACAGATGGGTATGCTTGGAAATTTCTTTACACCATCTCAACTGCCGATGGTAATAGTTTCTTAACAGCTAACTGGATGCCAGTAAAATTCGCTGACTCTGCTACCTACTCTGATCCTACAAGCACATATTATACACAATACTTAGTACAAAATGCTGCTGATTCTGGGCAGATTGTGGGGTATAGAGTTACTGCTGGAGGTTCTGGTTATACTAATACGGATTCTTGTACTGTTGTAGGGGATGGTATTAACGCCAAGGCAAGAATTATTGTAGATGGGACTGGAGCTATTGCAGCAGTAGAAGTTGGAGATAGTGCTAACTTTGGAGAAACTAATTTTACTCCTTTAGCTAATGGGTTTGGATCTGGTTACTCTAGAGCAAATGTAAGAATTACTACATCTGGAGGATCTAATGCTTCTATCTCTCCAGTAATTGCTCCAAAAGATGGTTTAGGAGCTAATCCAATAAATGATTTAAGATCTACAGCTTTAATGTTTAACATTAAACCAGAAGGTAATGTAGATGGTAAATTTGTAGTTGATAATGAATATAGACAAATAGGATTATTAAGAAACCCATTACAATATAATTCAAACTCTAAGTTTACTGGAACTGCAGCTAGAGCTTTAAGTCAGCTTAACTTAACAACAATTCCAAGTACTATTACTTTTGGTGAAGATATCTTAATTAATGGTGATAGTAATGCTCAAAGTTACTTAGATTATTGGAATAATATTAAACTGTGGTATCATCAAAATGAAACTACAGGATTTACTCCTTTCAGAGCTGGTGAAGTAGTTACTGTGGCTGGCTACTCTGCATCTACATTGACGGTTGATTCAATATCAGCACCTGAAATAGATGTATACTCAGGTGATGTACTATATATTAATAATACAACTGATGTACCTAGAGAAGCTCAAGGTTCTGAAGATATTAAACTGGTTGTAAAGCTTTAAGGATACACAATGGCAACTAACTTATCTAGCACAACGTTCTTAAGTGAATACAATGATGATTATAGAGACAGTGATCATTATCATAGAATTCTTTTTAATAATGGTAAAGCCTTACAAGCCAGAGAACTTACTCAATTACAGACTATTATTCAGTCAGAGATATCAAGGATTGCTTCTTACTTATTTAAAGAAGGTGGTATAACAGGATCTGCTGGTAGTTTAAGTGGCGCGTTTGCTCCTGTTGGATCTGTTAGAATTGCTGACTTACCTACCGGTTCTGCTCAATTAAAAGGATTAGAAATAAGTAATGTTGCAGGAGTTAAAGCAACAGTTAAAGCTGTAATTGATACTGGTGGTAGTGATGATATTATACTAGTTAGATACACTTCGGCTAATAATTTATCTTCATCTGATCCAGCAGCTGGGCCTAGAACATTTCTTGCTTCTGATGTTTTATCTTATGATGACGGAGGTTCTTTTTCTGGTAGTTTAGATGTAAAAGCAGATGACGGAGCAACTCTTGCAATTAACAAAGGATCTATGGTTGAGATTCCTTCTTTTAATTCATATGTTGCTGGTCATATGGTTACCACAGAAAGTCAAAGCTTAGTATTAAGTACAACTAGCAGTGAACCAACCGCTGTAGTAGGATTTAAATTAACAGAGCAAATATTTACAGTTACTGATGCAATAGCTTTATACGGTAATTCCGGGTCTACTCCTAACCTGACCTCACCAGGTGCAGATAGATTAAAGATTACTCTTACCTTAATAAAAGAATCAGATATAAGCGCTGGAGAAACGTTTTATCCATTTGTAAGTATAATAAAAGGTGTATCAAGAGTTTTAGCGAATGCAGATACATCAGTAAATGAATTAGGTAAACTTTTAGCCTCACGTACTGATGATATTACAGGAGATTTTATAGTTGCAGATGCTCCTCAAGGCAGATTTAATCTTAAAGTAATAGAAGATAGTGACGATAATTTTTTACAATATAGAGTCTCTGGTGGGGTAGCTTTTTTAGATGGTAATAGAATTGAAAGAGGAGCCGCTAACGCTCCTATTAGAGTTGCTAAACCTAGAGAAACTGCTGATAAGATTACAGCTAGTAATGAATTCATCTTTGCAAGATATGGAAACTATTTTTTAGCTGATTCATTAAATGGATTGGTAGGTAGTGTAGATTCTTTTGCTGAACTTAATCTTTTTAATCAAGCTACATTAGGCGGCACTAATATAGGTACAGCGCGCATTAGACAGATTGAAGAGATTGACAATAAGTTTAGACTTCATATGTTTGATGTTAACATGGATTCTAATGCTGGTACATCCTATAATTTAAGAGATGCTAAGAGTGTAGGATTCGGTCCTGCACATTTTGCTAACTTAGCACAAGTTAATGGAGTTATAGAACTTCAGGATAAACAAGAAAATTCTTTATTATTTCCTTTGTCTTCTGGTAGGATAAATCAAATTGATACTGTAGAGTTAACAGTGCAACGAATAGATCGTAGAACTGCTTCTGGAGGCTCTGCTACTTTCCAAACTTCTGCTGCAGCTTCTAACTTTGAAGATACAGGTAAATGGATAGTACAGGTAGATAGTAGCGGTCAGATTATATCTCCTCCTACTGTAACTGGTACTCCAACTACATCGGCTACAGTAACAGGGTTACCAAATGGTGCAGTAACATTATTAGGCTACGAAAAAATAGCTAATGCTCAGAGAAAAACTAAGACATTAGCTACTTCTGGAGCTACTCAATCAGTAAATGTTAGTGAGTCTATTACACCTGATAGCACTGGTAGATTTAAACTTTCTAAAGTAGACATTTATTTGTTTAGAAGTGTAGTAGATGATACTACATCAGAAAATATTACATACAAATATAATTTAGATAATGGTCAAAGAGATGACTTCTATGATGTTGGTCAAGGTATTCTTAGAAGTGGGTATACAGCACCAGCTGGATCTATTACAGTGACATATGATTATTTTTATCACACAACTGGATTCTTCTTTGGAGGTACCAGATCATATCCAGATTTAACTTATGATAAGATACCTAATTATATAACTGACTATGGTAAACAACACAGATTAAGTGATGTTATTGATATGCGCCCTGTAAAGAGTACAGCTAATAACTTTACTGGGTCAGGAGCAGTAATAGAAGCTTTACCAAGAAATACTGATTTTATGACTGCTGCTACAGTTGAGTATTGGATGCCTAGAGTAGATGTGGTCTCTATTTCACCTAACGGTAACATAAAAGTCACTAAAGGCATTACAAGTAATAGACCTTTGCCACCAACTGTTAGTCAAGAAGAAATGATTCTTCACCAGGTTACTTTAAAACCTTATACTTTAACCAATAAAGAAGCAACAGTAAGCACAATTGATCATCGTGGGTTAAAGATGTCTGATATTCGTAGAATGGAAAAAAGAGTTTCCAATCTCGAATCATTATCAGCTTTAACTGCTGCAGAGTTTACATTAAACAAAGTAGAGGTAGCAGATCCTAATGATGCTACATTACCAGCGAGAGTGAAATTAGGAATTACTGGAGATACATTTAACAGTAATATTCAATCAGCAGTATATGATAACGAATACAGAGCGAGAATTGATAAGTCATTAGGAATGGTAGCTCCAACAGTGTTTGGTAGAACTTTACCAATGTTTTATGACTCAGCTTATTCTACAGGTATAGTCAGAAAAGGTAATACTATATGGCCAGATTATGATGAAGCTGTTATGATCGATCAATCAATTGCTTCTAAAGCAGTTAATGTAAACCAATTTGAACTTAATAAGTATGTGGGTAGCGGGGTAATTGTACCTCCTGTAATTAACTGGAATGTTCGTAAGTTGGTTGATGCAAATTATGAATTAGGTAATAATGCTTCTATAGCTGAAGTAGGATCTAATCAAATTTCATCGCGAGGAAGCCAGAGCTTTGAGAGTAATACAGGGTCAGGAAATTAAAGATGGCATTAGAATATAAAAAAGTCGGTACAGAAACTAGATACAGAGAAGAGACAGATACAATTGAACAGGATATTGGATTTGAAGATATTCCAGTATGTCGTCCTAGTTTTTTCTTCTTTGATTTTACAGGATTAAAACCTAGTAGTCCTCATTACTTCTTTCTTGACGGCGAAGATGTTACCAAGTATATTAATAGCTCGTTTACTTTAAATAGTTATAACAATGCCAGTAGAACCAGTTTATTAAGAGACCCTGGTGATACTTACGTTACTGAAACTCAGTTTCCAGCAGCGCAAGGTGGTCCTACTAATGGAGGATCTGGTCCAGTAAATACAGATTCTGCTGGTAATTTATCCGGAGCATTTTACTTACAAAGTAATTCAACCACTTCCTTTAAAGTAGGTACAAAAGTACTTTCAGTAATTGATGTTAGTTCAAATAATAAAATCGCTGCTTTATCTTATAGTCAGACAGAATTTGAAGCTCTAGGATTATATGATCTTTATTATGAAACTACGACCTCTAATACTGTAGCTTATGAAGCTGACATTTACGATTGGGTAGAAGTTCCAGATCCTGTTCCTCCAGCCAGCTCTGGTTCATCAAATGATAATAATAATGGCGGAGCAATATTTTATTCTCATTATGAGCCTCCAGAAGGAAAAAACTTTTGGGAAGAAGGATATTTTACTGAAGGATATACAACCACTTATACAACTGGTCAGACTAATCAACAAATTCAAGCTGATAGAGGTACCGCTGATAGAAATGACGGTGGCTCAAGTGCTGCAGGAGGAACTACAAGCTCTGGAGGATGCTGTTTTATTATGCTAGAAGCTAGATATGGAGATGGTACTATGGATAAAGTAGTACGTCGCTATAGAGATGAATATATGACTGATAAGAATAGAAGAGGATATTATAGACTTGCAGAAGTTTTAGTTCCTCTCATGAGAAAGTCAAGAGCAGTAAAGTGGATAGTAACTAAGACAATGGCAGACCCATTAGTTGCTTATGGTAAATATTATTATGGAGAAAATAAAACAGGAGTAGTGTATACTCCAATAAAGAATTTTTGGATGAAACTTTTTGATACATTAGGTGGAGACACCAAGTTTATTCGCGAGAATGGAGAAGTAGTATAATGGCTGGCAGATTACAACTAACAGAACAGCTTAATCCTATGGCTCAAACCTTTAGGGTTTTAGAACCAGGAGGATCAGTTCTGACAGGCATAGGGCTATTTTTTGAAAAGGTTCCTTCTGGAACTCAGCCGCAAGTGCCTGTTACTATAGAGTTAAGACCAGTTACTGAGAATGGAGATCCATCTTCTCAAAGGTTTATTCCTGGAACAAGAGTATCTCATTTACCTAGTGAGATTACAGGAGCAAATACTACCTTTTCAGCTAGTACTGAAAAGAAATTTACATTTAGAGAACCTGTTTATATTCCAGGTAATAGTGAAGTTGCTATTGTAGCTTACACAGCTGCTGGTGCAGGACAATATAGAATATATGCAGGTACTTTAGGAGATATTTCTTTAGGTTCTAATACAAAAAGAGTAACTCATCAACTAGATGCAGGAGTTTTCTTTCAATCATCTAACGGTACAGTTTGGTCAAAGGATCAAAATACAGATATTGCGTTTAAAGTTTACCGAGCTGAATTTAAATCTACTGTAGGAACTGTTAGGTTAAAGCCAACTTTACCTCCAATTAAAGATTTGACAGAAAATTCTTTTACTCAAGATATAATTAACTACCCTGCAGCTCCTCTTATCACAGACAGTGGGAGTACTAGTTTAAACGTTTTACATCCATCTCATGGGTTTCAAGTAGGAGATAATGTAACTCTGTCTGGGTTAGATAGTACTGCGCAGTATAATGGAGTATTCGGCTCTTCTATTTTAGGCTCAAGAGCTGTTACAGCAGCAGATCCTTATGGATACTCAGTAACTATGGACTCTGCAGCAACTGCTACAGGTAGAACCGGTGGCTCTGTTGTTAAAGCTACAGAGCAGTATATCATAAATGACTTTACATTATCTGTTCCAAACCTTACACCTCCAGGTACTTCTATTAATACTGGTGGCAATTTTGTTACAAGTAAGTCTTTCGGAGGCACTGAAACTGCTGGTTCTAGGACTCTTAAAGTTCCTGTAGAAGTAAATAGTATATCTGCTCTAAAAGATCCTCATGTAGTTTTATCATCAGAAAATGAATTTGGTACTTTAGGAGTGCAGGATAGTGCTTCTACTTACTTTGACATTGACTTGGTAACTGATAATAAATTTGTAGCTCCTTACATTAACGCTAATGCTGCCGCTCTTCTTACTATATCTAACTTTATCGATTTACAAGATTCAGCTGGCACAGTTAGTACAATCACTTATGCTGCAGAAACTAATCCAAACGGTGGTACTATACCATCTAAACACATTACAGTACCATATGCATTGGAGAACGACGCTACGTCTATAAGAATCATGTTAGACGCGGTTCGTCCACAAGGAGCTGAATTTACTGTTTGGTATAGAACAGGTAGATCGACTTCTGATATTTTACTAAGCGATACTTCGTGGACTGCATTTAGCACATCCGTGAACCCTCCTAACAAATCAAACTATTCTCAAATAGAGCAGAGTAGAAAAAATGAACAGTATGAGTTTAATGTGTTTGATATTCCTTCCTTTAATGAGTATCAAATTAAAATAACGTTTACTACAACTAGATCATCTAATGTACCAGTAATTCGTAACTTGAGAACTATAGCAACAGTATGATAGGTAGAACGTTAGTCCCTATAGAAGGACACCCTGACTTAGCAAGAGATATTAAAACTAATGCTATCATTAATATAAATAAAGACAAAGCTGAACAAAGACGCAAAGCTCGTGAATTAAAGTTAAAAGAAAAGCAAGAGTTCGAGCAAGTAAAAAATGATGTTCAGGATATAAAAGCAATGTTGCAGAAATTATTAGAGAACGGTTCCAATGGCTAATAGTAAGATCCCAGCAGTACTCTTAAATGATACACTAAACCTACAAAGAAGAAGATTTAATCAGCTATTAGATTCTGTCGGTGATGTAAGTACTCTTAAAACAACTGCTGGAGATGTTACTGCTGCAGTTAATGAACTATATGACTCAATCGGAGTCATAGGTCTTGGTAGTTTAAATACATCAGCTAAAACTTTAAGACAAGCTATCAATGAACATGAAACTGATATTGGTAACATGACTCTTAATACAACTGCTTCTGACATTACAGGTGCGATTAACGAGATTCATGATTCAATTGGAGAAGTAGCTTTAAGCACAACAGCAACCACTATAAAAACTGCCATTAATGAACTCGATGCAGAGCTTGGCACTATTACAGCTGGTGCTATGGGAACTACAGCTTCTACAGTAAGTGCAGCTATTGCAGAGCTAGAAACAGAGATTGATACTCTTAATGATTCAATGGGTACTGGAGGTTTAAGTACTACGGCGCAAACTATAGTAGCAGCGATTAATGAGTTAAACGATTCTATTGGATCTGGTAGTTTAAACACAACTGCACAAACGTTGATAGGCGCTATTAATGAAATAGATGCTGATACGACAGATGCTGTAACTGAAGGTTCAAGTAATTTATATTTTTCAAATACAAGAGCAAGAGATGCTGTAGGTGTTACTGCTTCAACCGGGTTGTCTTATACAGCAGGCACAGGAAAATTTGCTGGCGTGAATGCAACTACAACCGTAAAAGGTGTTGCCTCCTTTAATACAAACGATTTTACTGTATCAAGCGGAGCTGTAAGTTTAGGTTCACTAGCTAATAACCAACTTGATAATTCTACTATCACAGTAAAAGATAGTGCTTCAGATACAGGTGAAGCAGTAGCTCTGGGCCAAGATGTAAAAATTATTGGAACAGCTAGTGAGGTAACATCTGTTAGAACTGGAGATACTGTTCAGATTGGATTAACAGACTCAGCTTCTATTACTTCTGAATTAAAAGTAGGAGGAGGTTATGGTTCTACAGGAACCACTATACGTTATAATGGTGATGTACTTACTAATGGTAACTTAAC
>Ga0181405_1000051_pt1 | contig 35468 bp, 27 predicted proteins | sample 28SPOviralmetaG_FD_130134 | JGI IMG/M metagenome (GOLD analysis project Ga0181405, IMG submission 130134) | Marine viral communities from the oligotrophic San Pedro Time Series (SPOT) site, San Pedro Channel, CA, USA - 28 SPOT_SRF_2011-11-29 | ecosystem: Environmental > Aquatic > Marine > Strait...
AACGGTTCTAACGGTTCAGATGGTAGCGACGGTGCTAAAGGAGATAAAGGAGACACTGGAAGTACTGGGCCACAAGGAGCAACTGGACCACAAGGAGCAACTGGCGCAGCTGGTAGCGATGCTTCGGTTAGTGGAGCCACTAGTAATCAAGTAGTAGTCGTAAACTCTAAAGGATCAACTGTTACTTTTGAAATTAAAAACGGATTAATAAAATCAATAAAATAATACGCATGACAATAGCTTTTTAATTAAACAGCTATATATGTAATAATTATACTATGCAATAGTGCATGATTAACAATTAAATTAAATAAAATGGCAAAAAAAGAAAAAGTAGTAGACTTAGCACCTTCAATTAAAGAAGAGCAGCTAAAAGAACTTCAAGAAGTAGTTGGTCAAATACAACAAGCTCAATCTAAATTAGGTCAAATGGAAACTCAAAAGTTTGGGTTATTAACAATGACACAAGATTTACAGATGAAGCTAAGAGGTGTTCAACAAAAACTAGAAGAAGAATACGGCAAAGTGTCGATTAACATTCAAGATGGTACTATAACAGAAATAGAAGATGAAGCTGATAAGAAAGATTAGTATCGGCAAAGATTATAAAAATGAAGCTATGCACTACTCCGTAGGTCAAGAGGTCTACGGAGGGCATACTATTTGCCACATAACAGAGGAAGACGAAAAGTTCAGTATATTTATTAAAAAAAATGACGAGGTTTTACCTTGGAAAGACTTTAATAAAAATATGGCTGTAGCTATTGAGTACAATTTAGAGTATTAATGAAAAGTATTTTTGACTTTGTTGTAGAGCCTGTTGGTTCTAGATATAACAACACTAAACAAGTTGGAGGTAAGAAACTTATACTAAACACTCAAATATTTACACATCAAAGCGTTAATAGGCTAGCAATAGTTAAAAGTACACCAATAACAGGTGACACTAATATTAAGGTAGGTGATCAAGTTATTGTTCACCATAATGTGTTTAGAAGATACCACGACGTAAGAGGTGTGGAAAAAAACGGTAGAAGTTATATAGATGATAACAATTATCTATGCACCTTTGATCAAATATTTTTGTATAAAAATAAAGACGGATGGAAAGCACCTAAAGGTTATTCATTTGTCAAACCTATTGAATCTAATGATATTTTTAATCTTAACAATGAAAAACCATACGTAGGAATATTAAAGTTCCTAGATGAAACAATTAATACTGTTTTTGAGGAAGGTGATTTAGTTGGATTTACACCCAGCAGTGAATATGAATTTGTTGTAGACGGTGAAAGACTTTATAGAATTAGATCTCAAGCATTAACTATAAAGTATGAATATCAAGGAAACGAAAAAGAGTATAATCCAAGCTGGACATAAAGCAGTTGAGGAACTTATAAAAGTAGCAAAAGAAGCTATAGTTGACTCAGGAGATGATATAACTGCTGATAGACTTAAAAACGCGGCAGCAACAAAAAAGCTGGCTATATTTGATGCTTTTGAAATACTGACTAGAATACAAGAGGAAGAAGATATACTTAACAATAAACCTAAAAAAGAAGATGAAACAAAATCTTTTGGTGGTTTTGCAGAAAGAAGATCTAAGTAATGTACGAGCAAAGTCTTTATAAGGTTGTAGAGCCTATAAAAATAAACACGATTAAAAGACTTAACAAGTCTAAATCTTGGAAATATGGATATAATAAAGAACACGATGTTGTAGTTATATCTAAGACAGGCCAGATTGGTGAAGTGTATAGCATACAAAACTTAAACATAGCTTTACCTAAAATAGTTAAAGCACATAAGTTTGAAAAAAACACTTGGACTAAGACAGAATACCCAAAACAATTAAGTAAAATAAAAACAGTATTCGACTGGAAAGAATATCCTGAGGACTTTAAAGAAAAATGGTATGATTACATTGATAAAGAGTTTACCCGTAGGGAAGAAGGTTTTGCATTTTATAACAAAAATGTTCCTACTTACATTACTGGTACTCATTACATGTACTTGCAGTGGAGTAAAATCGACGTTGGCGCACCAGACTTCCGTGAAGCAAATAGACTTTTCTTTATATTTTGGGAGGCATGTAAGGCCGATGTACGATCCTACGGACTGTGCTACCTTAAGAATCGTCGATCAGGCTTTTCCTTTATGGCATCAGGCGAGGTGGTTAACTTGGCAACCATATCTAGCGACTCCAGATATGGTATTTTATCTAAGTCTGGACCGGATGCGAAGAAAATGTTCACAGATAAGGTGGTACCGATATCCGTTAATTACCCATTCTTTTTCAAGCCCATCCAGGACGGAATGGACCGCCCCAAGACCGAGCTTGCCTTCAGGGTCCCAGCCAGCAAGCTTACCCGTAGAAAACTTACCAGCAACGAAGCCACAGAGGAGCTGGAGGGTCTCGACACCACGATCGACTGGAAAAATACCGGTGATAACTCCTACGATGGAGAGAAGCTCAAACTCCTCGTCCATGATGAATCGGGGAAGTGGGAAAGGCCGAACAACATCCTCAACAACTGGAGGGTTACGAAAACCACCCTCAGGTTAGGTAGTAGAATAATAGGTAAGTGTATGATGGGATCAACATCAAACGCTTTAGATAAAGGTGGAGATAATTTTAAGAAACTATATAAAGCATCAGATGTTACAAAAAGAAACCGCAATGGACAGACAAGCTCAGGACTCTATAGTTTGTTCATACCTATGGAATGGAACTACGAAGGATTCATTGATTCTCATGGCATACCTGTATTCGACACACCCGAGCAAGAAACTGTTGGTCCCTACGGTGAAAATATAGATATAGGAATATTAGAGCATTGGCAAAACGAAGCTGATGGCTTAAAAAATGATGGAGATGCTTTAAATGAATTTTACAGACAATTTCCAAGAACTGAAGAACATGCTTTCAGAGACGAAACAAAAAACAGTATATTTAATTTAGCAAAAATATACGAGCAAATAGATTACAACGAAGAAACTAGTTACGATAACACCATAACCACTGGTAATTTTCAATGGTTAAACGGTGTTAAAGATGGTAAAGTAATATTTTATCCGGACAAAAACGGTAGGTTTAAAGTTAGCTGGACACCACCTGTTCATTTACAAAACAAAATTGTTTTAAAAAATGGCTTGAAAAAACCAGGCAACGAACACATGGGTTGTTTTGGTTGTGACAGCTATGATATATCAGGTACAGTAGATGGTAAAGGATCTAAAGGTGCTTTACATGGCTTAACAAAATTTAGTATGGAAGATTCTCCAGCTAATCATTTCTTTTTAGAGTATATAGCAAGGCCTCAGACGGCTGAGATATTCTTTGAGGACGTTCTAATGGCACTTGTCTTTTACGGGATGCCTATACTTGCAGAAAATAATAAACCTCGTCTATTGTATTATTTAAGAAGACGCGGTTACAGAGGTTTTTCAATGAATAGACCTGATAAAGTTTGGAATAAACTATCGGTTGCTGAAAAAGAAATAGGTGGTATACCGAACTCAAGTGAAGATATAAAACAATCACATGCTGCAGCAATTGAAATGCACATACAAGATCATGTTGGTTTAAAACAAGACGGATCATATGGTACTCTTTATTTTAATGAACTACTTAATGATTGGGCTAAATTTGATATAAATAATAGAACAAAATTTGATGCTTCTATTAGTTCTGGTTTAGCAATAATGGGTTGTAATAGGCATTTATATGCTCCAAATGCTAAAATAAAAAAAGAAAAAGTAAATATAAGCTTTGCTAGATATAAACAAGGCGGATCACATTCAAAATTAATAGAAAAATAATATGGCTGAATCAGTTGTTAAAGGTTCTTTTCCAAGTCAAGTCGTTAGCGATTTAGAGAAAATAAATAAAGACTACGGTTTAAAAGTTGCTAAAGCAATTGAGAGCGAGTGGTTTAAAAGAGATTCAGGTACTAATAGATTTTTTGGTAACCAAACTGAGTTTCATAAACTAAGGCTATACGCTAGAGGAGAACAATCAATACAAAAATATAAAGACGAGTTATCTATAAACGGCGACTTAAGCTATTTAAACTTAGACTGGAAACCAGTTCCTGTTATACCAAAATTTGTAGATATAGTTGTTAACGGTATATCTGAAAGAGTTTATGATGTAAAAGCATACTCTCAAGATCCTTCTGGAGTTAGTAAAAGAACGGCTTACATGGAATCGATGCTTAGGGATATGCGTAGTAAAGACTTAATGGCATTTGCTAAACAGTCTTTTGATGTTGATTTATCTGAAAATGAACCAGAAATACTACCAGACTCTCAGCAAGAACTAGATTTACACATGCAGCTTTCATATAAGCAAGGTGTTGAGCTAGCTGAGGAGCAAGCAATTAACGTTATACTTGATGGTAATAAATATGATTTAACTAGACGTAGAATAAACTACGATTTAACTGTTTTAGGTATTGGTGCTGTAAAAACTGTTTATAATAAATCTGAAGGTATAAAAGTAGAATACGTAGATCCAGCTAATATGGTTTACTCATATACAGAAGACCCTAACTTTAGCGATGTATATTATGTTGGTGAGGTTAAAAATGTACCTGTAAATGAATTAAAAAAGCAGTTTCCTAATTTATCAAACGATCAGTTAGAAAAAATAACTGGCCAAGGTTTTCAAAACAGTGGTTTTTATAATAGAAGCTTAACTGAGTCAAATCAAATAGATAAAAATCAAGTTCAAGTTTTATACTTTAATTATAAAACATTTGCAAACGAAGTTTATAAAGTAAAAGAAACAGCAACTGGAGCTAGTAAGGTTATAGTTAAAGATGATTCTTTTAATCCTATTTTAGACGAAGCTTTAGAAATGAAGTACGGTAAACTAAAAAAATCTTTAGAAGTTTTATATGAAGGAGCTTTAATATTAGGTACTGACATACTATTAAAGTGGAGTTTAAGCAAAAACATGATGAGACCTAAAAGTGATTACACTAAGGTTAAAATGAATTACGCTATATGTGCGCCTCGTATGTACAAAGGTAGAATAGAAAGCTTAGTTAGTCGTATAACAGGTTTTGCTGATATGATACAGTTAACTCATTTAAAATTACAACAGGTTATGTCAAGGATGACGCCTGATGGAATATATTTAGATGTAGATGGTCTGGCTGAGATAGATTTAGGTAACGGAACAAACTATAATCCACAAGAAGCATTAAACATGTTTTTCCAAACAGGTTCTATTATAGGTAGGTCAATGACTAGTGAAGGTGATATGAACCCTGGTAAAGTACCTATTCAAGAAATACAAAATGGTAATGCTGGTGGTAAAATGCAAAGTTTGATTGGCACGTATAATTATTATTTGCAAATGATAAGAGACGTCACAGGCTTAAACGAGGCTTCAGACGCTTCTACGCCTTCAAAAGACGCTTTAGTAGGTGTGCAAAAAATAGCAGCAGCAAACAGCAATACAGCAACTAGACACATACTGCAATCAGGTTTGTTTTTAACATCTGAAGTAGCAGAGGCTATATCTCTTAGAGTTTCCGATGTTTTAGAGTATTCAGAAACAAAAGAAGCTTTTATACAAAAAATAGGTATACATAATGTTGCTACTTTGTCAGAAATGTCTAACTTACACTTGTGTGATTTTGGAATAACTATAGAGTTATCACCAGATGAAGAGCAAAAACAGATGTTAGAAAATAATATTCAAATGGCTTTGAGCAGTGGAGGTATTGATTTAGAAGACGCTATCGATCTTAGAGAGATAAAAAACATAAAGCTAGCAAATCAATTACTTAAAATACGTAGAAAGAAAAAGCAAGAAAGAGATCAAATGATGCAACAACAAAACATACAAGCCCAAGCAGATGCTAATGCACAGGCTCAACAAGTTGCTGCTCAAGCTGAAGTTCAAAAAAATCAAGCTATAACTCAACAAAAAATACAGTTAGAGCAAACTAAAGCTGAAATAGAAAGTGTTAAGCTACAAAAAGAAGTAGCTCACAAAAAAGAATTAATGGAATTTGAGTTTCAACTTAACATGAAACTAAAAAGCATGGAAGTGCAAGGAGCAAAAAATAAAGAGGCTTACAAAGAAGATCGTAAAGATCAAAGAACAAAAATCCAAGCTAGTCAACAATCTGAATTAATGGACCAAAGAAATAACGATAAAAAGCCTAAAAACTTTGAGTCTTCAGGTAATGATATAATTGGTGGTGGATTTGACTTAGGTGGTTTTGAACCTAGGTAATTATTTATTAATTTTATAATATTATATTATGTCAGAAGAACAAAAACAAGAAGTTCAAGAGGAAGCTGTAGAGCAAACTCAAGAAACTAAAGTTGAAGCCGTCTCAGAAGAGGTGGTTGATGATGTACCAAAAGCTGAGGCTTTAGAAGACGGTACGTTTAAACTTGACTTATCAGCTAAACCAGCTGAACAAGAAGTCGAAGAAGAAAAACCAGAAGCTGTTGAAGAAATAAATAGCGAAATAGAAAAAGAAACACCTATTGTTGAAGAGATAACAGAAGAAGAAGTTGTCGAGCAAGCTGAGGAAGTTCAAGAGGAAGTTGAAGAAGCGATAGCTGAAGCTAAACAAACAGGTGAGCCTTTACCAGAAAACATACAAAAAGTTGTAGACTTTATGAACGATACTGGTGGGAGCTTAGAAGACTATGTAAAGCTAAATCAAGATTTTAGTAATTACGATGATAAAGCTTTATTAAAAGAATATTACAAACAAACCAAACCTCACTTAGAAGAAGACGAAATAAACTTTTTAATGGAAGATAATTTTTCATTTGATGAAGAAGTCGACGAAGAAAGAGATGTTAGGAGAAAAAAATTAGCGCTAAAAGAGCAGGTTGCAAGTGCTAAAGACCACTTAGACGGTTTAAAGTCTAAATATTATGAAGAGATCAAAGCTGGTAGTAAGCTACTCCCTGAGCAGCAGAAAGCAGTTGAGTTCTTTAATAGATACAACAAGGAGTCTGAGGATAATCAGAAACTACAAGATCACTATAAAAATGTGTTTCAACAAAAAACAGGTAATGTTTTTAACGATCAGTTCAAAGGTTTTGAATATAAGGTTGGGGAAAAGAAATATAGGTTTAACGTGAAAGATTCAGCTAAAGTCAAAGATACACAAAGCGATATCAATAATTTTGTCAAGAAGTTCTTGAATGAAAAAAATGAGATGTCAGATGCTGCGGGTTATCATAAAGGCTTATTTACGGCAATGAATCCAGATCTAGTAGCTCAACATTTTTACGAACAAGGTAAAGCTGATGCTGTAAAAAGCAGTGTTGCTAAAGCCAAAAACATTGATATGGATCCAAGGTCTACTCACGAGAAGGCACCAAGTCCAAATGGTTTTACAGTAAGAAGTGTTGACAACGAAACCGGAGACTTTAAGTTTAAAATAAAAACTAAATAATTTAACATTTAAAATTTAAAGATTATGCCTTTTAATTCATCAGGTGCTGCATTAGCGCACCTAACCCCGAGACCTGTAAAAGATTTATACGGGTCGAATTATCTGTCAATCACAGGTAATGATTACAACTTTACTAAACAATTCCTACCAGAAGTTTACGAAAAAGAAGTTGAAAGATTTGGTAACAGAACTGTTGCTGGATTTTTGAAAATGGTAGGAGCTGAAATGCCTATGGCTTCTGACCGAGTAGTTTGGTCTGAGCAAGGTCGTATTCACGTTGCTTTTAGTGACTGTTCTACAGATGCTAACGGTGGTGCTACAAATGAGTTAACTTTTTCATCAGCGGCTAACGCTTCTATGATTGAAATTCATGACACTATCATCGTTAACAGCGGAGGAACTACAGTAAAATGTTACGTTTCAGCTAAGCCAAGTGCAACTACTGCTACTGTTATTCCTTACACTGCTGCTACTTTAGCCGCTGCTGGTATTGCGAATGACACTGCTAACTTAAACGTATTTGTATATGGTTCTGAGTATAAAAAAGGATCTAGTTTAGCTGGAAACTCTAAAGATGCTGACTTTACTACTTTTAGTAATAAGCCAATTATCTTAAGAGACAAGTACAGTGTAAACGGTTCTGATACTGCTAGCATCGGCTGGGTAGAAGTAACTACTGAGTCTGGAACTGGTGGATATCTATGGTACTTAAAATCAGAACACGAAGCACGTCTAAGATTTGAAGATCAATTAGAAATGGCGATGATTGAAGCTGAGCCAGTTTCTGGTAACCAAATGGATGGTGCTGGTGTTTTTGAAACCGCTGCTGTTGTAGGACAACACGGAACTCAAGGTTTATTCTCTGCTATTGAAGAAAGAGGATTAATTTACAATAACCCTGATTTTGGTTCTGTTTCTGCAGGCGAAGGAATTGCTGAATTTGACGTTGTGTTACAAGAGCTTGATAAGCAAGGAGCTATCGAAGAAAATATGATGTTCTTAAATAGAGGAACGTCTTTAGCTATCGATAATATGCTAGCTGTTCAAAACTCTTATGGATCTGGAGGTACATCTTACGGTGTATTTGACAATTCAGAAGACATGGCGCTTAACTTAGGATTCTCAGGATTCCGAAGAGGTTCTTACGATTTTTACAAGTCTGACTGGAAATACCTAAACGATGGTACTACAAGAGGATTAGTTGGTGATGTACAAGGAGTATTAGTTCCTGCTGGAACAAGTACTGTTTACGATCAGCAATTAGGTAAGAACATCAAAAGACCTTTCTTACATATCCGTTATAGAGCTTCTGAAGCTGATGACAGACGTATGAAGTCTTGGATCACTGGATCTGTTGGTGGTAACTACACTAGCGACGAAGACGCAATGAACGTTCATTTCTTATCAGAAAGATGTTTATGTGTTCAAGCTGCTAACAACTTCATCTTGTTTAAAGATGCTGATGGTGTTACTGGTGACTAATCAATAACTAATGTAATTTTTACCCTCGTTATATCAACGGGGGTAATTATTACTTTTATTAAATTATATTATATTATGAAAAAGCAAGAAAAAGCTCCTACGGCTTGGGAGATTAAAGATAGAGTTTATTTATTAAAAGGTAACAAAACACCTTTATTATTTACAGTACCTGCAAAACACAGTAGAGCAAAAGCTTTATTATGGTTTGACGAAGAAAAAGGTATTCAAAGAGAGTTAAGATACGCTACTAACCAAAACTCACCATTTGTTGATGAGCAAAAAGGTCAAGTAACTTTAGGACATATATTTTTTAGAGATGGCAAGTTAATGGTGCCAAAGCAAAAACAAAATTTACAAAAACTGTTATCGCTTTATCACCCTATGAAAAACAGACAATTTTTTGAAAAAGATGATCAAATGGACGCTGAAGTTGATTTGAACTACTTAGAAACAGAAATTGAAGCTTTAAAAATAGCGTCTACACTAGATATAGACGATGCAGAAGCTATATTAAGAGTTGAAACTGGAACCAACGTATCTTCATTAACTAGTAAAGAAATAAAAAGAGACATAATAGTTTTTGCTAGAAACAACCCAGCGCAATTTTTAGAGCTAATGCAAGATGAAGATATTCATTTAAAAAACATAGCTATGAAAGCTGTTAAGTTAAAAGTTATAAAAATGTCACCAGATGGCAGAGCTTTTCTCTGGGAAAAAAATAGTAAAAAAATAATGGGTGTACCGTTTGATCAAGATCCATACCCAGCAATAGCTGATTGGTTTAAGACAGACGAAGGAATGGAAGTTCTAGATAGTATACAAAAGAAAATGAAATAGATTACCTATAGTAGTTAGGCTACTTTTAACGGTAGCCTAATTATTATAAATAAAAAAAAATTATGGCAGTAAGCATAGATACAGTATATCAAAGAGTTTTAGCTATAGCTAATAAAGAACAAAGAGGTTATATAACGCCTCAAGAGTTTAACTTGTTGGCTAACCAAGCACAAATGGATTTGTTTGAGCAATACTTTTATGATTTAAATCAAGCTTTAAAAGCACCACCGAGTAATGATACTACTCATGGAGATCTTGTTGACATCATACAAGAAAAAATTGATTTTTTTGAAAAGTATAGAGCTGCATTAGCTATGTCTGACGGAGGAGTTGGAACTCTTCCTGATTACTACAGAATGGGTGAGGTATACACAGACAAGTGTGGTGAGTTTGTTGAAATTGAAAAAATAAATCAAAATGAAATACACCATATACTTAAATCACCTCTAACAGCACCATCAATATCACTGCCAGTTTATGTAAGAAACTCAGGAACTAGCAATGCATCAAGGCAAAGACTTATACAGATATACCCTACAACAATTGGTTCTTCTGATACAGTTGTTTGTAACTATATAGCTAAACCAACTCAAGTAGTTTGGGGATATACTGTTGTAAACAGCCAAGCCTTGTATAATTCATCGTCAACTACTGATTTTGAATTACATGAGTCAGAGGAGGTTAACTTAGTGTTTAAAATATTAGCCTTAGCTGGTATTGTAATAAAAGACCCTCAAATGTATCAAATAGCAAACACAGAGACACAAAACGATATTCAAGAAGAAAAACTATAAAATATGCCTTTATTTACAGGAACACAACAGCAATACTATAACAATAGCCAGTCTTTTACTGGTAATGGTTCTGCAACTGCTTTTACTTTAACTTTTTCTCCGTTACCAACAAGTGTAAACAATTTTAAAGTTTACTTTGATGGCTCAGAAGTAAACACAAGTTTATACGATGGAACACCTTACAATAGTACCTCAGGTGTATTAACGTTTGACACGGCTCCAGCTAATGGCGTTATTATATTAGTTCAACAATTTAACTTTGACGAACAGCTAGGTAACTATCAGTTTATAGGGTTAAGTGATATAATAAATAACTTTTTAATATCATATGTTGGTGAAGAAAAAATAATAACTAAAATTAGAAGAGCAGATGTTGCTTTTCACGCACAGAGAGGTATTCAAGAGCTTAGTTATGATACTTTTAAATGTACTAAAGCTCAAGAAATAGAAATACCTCCTTCTTTAACAATGAAACTACCTCACGACTACGTGAACTATGTTAAGTTAGTATGGTCAGATAGCTCTGGAGTAGAGCGAGTTATATATCCTAGTGGTAAAACTAGTAATCCTACAGCGGTTTTACAGTCAGGAACTTATGATTATTTATTTGATCAAGATGGTAGTATGCTTACAGCTCAAGATTCAGATTCTTGGATAAAATATAGATCTACATCTCAATCACCATCATCAGATCCAAGCGCTAGTCTTTACGATTACTTAACTGACGCTGGTAGAAGATATGGTATAAACCCAGAAACAGCTCAAGCAAATGGTATATTCTATATTGATTCAGGAAAAGGGTTAATACATTTTAGCTCTGATTTAAACGGTAAAACTGTTACACTTAAGTATATAAGTGATAGTTTAGGTACTGACGCAGAAATGATAGTACATAAATTTGCTGAAGAAGCTATGTATAAATACATGGCACATGCTATTTTGTCTACAAGATCAAACGTTCAAGAATACATAATAAATAGATTTAAAAGAGAAAAGTTCAACGCTATAAGAACAGCTAAAATAAGATTATCTAATTTAAAATCTGAAGAGCTTACTCAAATAATGAGAGGTAAATCTAAGCAAATAAAACACTAAAATATGCCAGAAATTAAACACCACTTTCGCTCGGGTAAGATGAATAAAGACCTGGACGAAAGATTAGTTCCTAATGGTGAATATAGAGACGCGTTAAACGTACAAGTTGCAACATCTGAAGGCGACGATGTTGGTGCATTGCAGAATGTTCTTGGTAATCAACAAGTAGGTAACGTTATGCCTGCTGGCTCTAAGTGTATAGGGTGTATAGCAGATGAAGAGAACGATAAAATATATTGGTTTGGGCAAAGAACAAATCAAGTAAATGCAGTATTAGAATACCATAATGGCGCTGTTAATCCAGTTTTAATAGACACTGCTAACGTATTACAATTTAAACCATCAACTTTAATAACTGGAATAAACATAATAGATGGTTTATTATTCTTCACAGACGACAACTCAGAACCAAAAGTCATAAACATAGAAAAGTTCAAAGAAGGTTCTCCAGATTTCACAACACATACAACACTAACAGATCAAGACGGTACTTCATATAATTTTATTGAAGAAGACGTTACTGTTATCAAAAAAGGACCAACAACTGCTCCTGTTTTGTTTATGTCACCTACAAAAAGATTTAAACCTTTTCCACAAAACCAAGACAGCAACGGTAACCCAATACCTGCCGCTGTAGAGACGACAGCTTCTTTTAACGTTACTGATAGTGAGGGTAACGCAAATATAGGCACTAATATTCAAGTAACTGTTTATGGTATGGGCTGGCAAACAGGTGATACTGTTATAGCTACAGCTGGTGAAGATGGTGATGTTTTTGATGATGAATATGGTGTTAGCTTTATAGTTTCTAACATGATAGCTGAAGATGATGACGAGCAAACAGCTGTGTTAACAATACAGTCAGCCTCAGAAGATCAACCAACAATTAACGTTAGTTGGAATTTAAAATTAAAACAAGAAGACCCTTTGTTTGAAAAAGAGTTTGTTAGGTTTGCTTATAGGTATAAATATAAAGACGGAGAATATTCTGTTTTTTCACCATTTACTGAGCCAGCGTTTTTACCTGATATATTTGAATACGATCCAGCTCAAGGTTATAATACGGGTATGGTTAACACTTTAAGGTATTTAAAAATATCTGGGTTTAGACCATCTGATATGCCAAAGCAAGTTATTGAAACAGAAATACTTTTTAAAAAGGAGCAAAGTACAAACGTGTACAGTGTTGTTTCTTTAAAAAAATCAGACGAAGACTGGAATAATAACTCCTACATTATAGAGTCTGAAATAATATATAAACTTCTTCCTTCTATGCAGTTGTTAAGACCATTTGACAACGTACCATTAAAAGCTAAATCTCAAGAGTTAGTTGCTAATAGAATAGTTTATGGAAACTATTTACAGCAGTTTGATTTAATAGACACAAACAGTAATGAAATAAGCCCTTCATTTGAAAGAAGCATAGATCCTTTAGGTTTTTCAAGCGAAACTACAATTAATGCTGAAGATCTTCCTGATCCAGAAAAATCTATAAAATCAATGAGAACATATCAGCTTGGTGTTGTTTATAGAGATGCTTATGGAAGAGAGACACCTGTACAAACAGATAAAACAGGTAGTATAGTTTTAGATAAATCTTCAGCTAATGGTTTTAATAGAATTAAAACTAAACTGCTAAGTTCAGCACCGCAGTTTGCAACTAGTTTTAAATTTTTTATAAAAGACACGTCTAATCAATATTACAATTTAGCTCAAGATAGATGGTATGATGCTGAAGACGGTAATATTTGGCTATCTTTTCCATCTTCTGAAAGAAATAAGTTAGATGAAGAAACTTTTTTAATACTAAAGAAAGCACATGATAGAGATGAGTTAGTTACACCTCAAGCAAAATATAAGGTTGTAGACATTTCTAACGAAGCTCCAACAGAGCTAAAAGAAATAAAAGCATCTTTTGGTGTTTTTAATGGAAGCCATGTTACTTTTGATACTACTAACTTTCCAAAACAAGACGCTACCTTTCTTGATATGAACAAAGATAATGTTTGGGACGAAAACCACGGTGGTGATCCACCTTCAGAAATATTGTCTACGTCAGATTTATGTATAAGAATAGTAGCTGGTGGAGGTAGAAGATCAAAGTGGTATGATATATCAAACATATCTATTGTAGGTATTGGTAGTGGTCAACGTATTAGAATTAATTTAGCTGAAAGATTTGAGGCTGATGTAAATCAGTTTTACCCAGATGAAACACATAGTTCTGAGGCTTCTGGTATAGGTTACGAAATAGCTCAAACTAAAATAAAAAACAAAGCAGAGTTTACTGGTAGATTTTTTGTTAAAGTATATAAAGATCAAGTTCTACAACAGTATATAATTAATTCTAACAATATTGAAAACTTTGCAATTGTTAACTCAGCTACAGCTAGTGTTATGAAAAACGGCTTTAACTGTGGTAGATATGCTGGTGGTAGTGGTAATGGATCATGGAACAATAATGATACTGATTCTGCTAGAAAAAGGGGCTGGATGTGGAATAGCTGTAAGATTTATGAAATGAAGGAAACCACTATAAAAGGCTCTGGTCGTGCTGATAATTTTGCTCAAGTTTTAGCTAGCACTAGCGCCTGGAACGCTAATACTAACACAGTTAGAACTCAGCCAGTAAAAATAGGTAGAGACACTATTCAGCTATGTTTTCAAAGACACAGAAATATAACTAGTATACGTTCCTCAAGAAACGGAATATATGCAGAATTTCTTGATGCTATAACAACCGATGGTACTAAATTTAGATTTGCAGACGATCCTAACCAAAATGTTTATACAATTAAAAAACACGCTCACAGGCCTGTTAGAAACTTTAACAGTCCTGATGCTGGTCCTGATGGAGAGTGGGCTAGAAACAAAAGAAGAATATTTATATTAAAATTAGATAAACCAATAGTAGACTGGGATTTATTTACTGATGGATTTCCAAACCCAAGTGGATATAGAAGTAGTAGTATTGAAATAGTAGAAGAATATGACGCGGCTTCTTTTAGAACTAAAAACCCCGCAATATGGGAAACAGAACCAAAAGAACAAGCTGAGCTAGATATATACTATGAAGCAAGTGACGCTATACCTATAGCTCAACACGGTAGTTTACACTCTTTAACGTATCATAATTGCTATAGTTTTGCAAACGGTGTAGAGTCAAATAGAATTAGAGACGATTTTAATGCTCCTTTTATAAAGAAAGGTGTTAAAGCATCCGCTCCTTTAGCTGAGCAATACAAACAAGAAAGAAGAAAAAATGGTTTAATATATTCTCAAATATATAATTCAACATCAGGTTTAAATGGTACTAATCAGTTTATTATGGCTGATAAAATTACAAAAGATTTAAATCCTGAGTATGGTAGTATACAAAAACTACATGTTAGAGGCACAGACATGTTAGCTCTTTGTGAAGACAAAGTTGTTAAAGTACTAGCTAATAAAGATGCTTTATTTAACGCAGATGGCAACGCAAACATAACAGCGTCAAGCAATGTTTTAGGCCAAGCTATAATACCTCCTACGTTTGGTGAGTTTGGTATAAGTAAAAACCCAGAAAGCTTTGCTGCAGATGGTTATAGATGTTATTTTACAGATAGAGCTAGAGGCGCTGTATTAAGGTTATCTATGAACGGTGTTGTTAAAATATCTGACTATGGTATGTCTGATTACTTTAGTGATTCTTTAAAGAATATAACATCAGCTATAGGCTGCATTAATGTTCAACAAGGTGTTTACTCTTTAACCTTAAATAGAAAACCAGGTTACCAAGAAGTTGGTGGTGAGACTATAAACTTTAAAGAAGATGTGCAAGGTTGGACTAGTTTTGCTTCTTATATACCAGAACAAGGTGTTTCTATAAACGACGAGTTTTATACTTTTAAAAACGGTGAAATATATAGACACGATAACCCTATTAGAAACAACTACTACGGTGTTCAATATAACTCTACAGTTAAACTACTATTTAACGACGTGCCTGATCAAGTAAAAACTTTTAGAACATTAAACTACGAAGGTTCACAAGCTAAGTGGGATCAAGATTTAAACGACGATCAATACTACAATAATATTGCTTACAGTGGTTGGTATGCTAACGCTATAGAAACAGACATGCAGTCTGGTTATGTAAAAGAGTTTGTTAAAAAAGAAAACAAATGGTTTAATTATATACACGGAACAGCTACAAATTTATCTAACATAGACACGTCAGAATTTACAGTTCAAGGCATAGGCCAATTAAACGCTTCTGTAACTGGCGACACTGCTCCAACTCAAGTAACAATAACAATTGTAGAAAACAACGATTAATATGGCACTAACAAACTGTACAATAACATCAGCATCTGTAACCGTAACATCAGGGCAAGCTTTAGGCACTACGCCTAGTCAAGTTTTAGTAATAACACCTAATGTTGGCTATGTTGTTAGTGCTGCTGATTTTTCTGATAACACAGGTTTTAACCTTAGCGGACCAATACAAAGCGTGTCTTTATCAAACTCATCAACTGCTTACGCTGATAATAACACAGTTTTAGTTACTGTTGATTTAAAAAACACGTTTAATCCAAGCGCAAATATTACAGCTACTATAGATATAGATGGTGAAGCTAAGCTTGCTGAGCGATTAGAGTATACAATAGCGGGAGGTTTAACACATAACACGTGTAGTAGTCTTAAACAAGAATCAACTTATAACGGCAGTGGTGCAGAAGGTACTACTAGCTTATTATTTACAAAAGTAGTAGCTGTTACTAATACTTCTACTCAATTTTTATCTACAGAGCCTACAATAACACTACACAGTGTTGGTAGCTATGGTAACAATTATATTAGAGAAGCTTCAAACCATGTTTATACAAATGGCAGGTTAACATCTGTAACATTAAAACTATATTGGATTCACCCGGCTGCAAATGTTGCTGGTCACACCGTTATAATAAACTGTCCTCAAGTAAATATTGCAACTCCAACCAACTTGATATCTCAAGTAGAAATTGATTCTACAGGCTTAGACGCAGAAGGAGAAACTAGAAGACTTATTATTAACGGAACTATTGGGGCCTCTTACGTCATAACTGTAACAGATGGAAGTGATAGTGATACTTATGATTTTACAACTGGATTATTTACATCTGCATCAACTAATTTAACAGGTGTTTTTGATTCATCAGGTACTTTTTTTGTAGATATACAATTTCCAGCAAATAGCTCTGGAGCTACATACACGATAAACGTTGTTGGTGGATCATCACCTAGTACTAATACTGTTCAAGGTGGTACAGGCAATAACAACCCTTTTACTATATCTATAGTTCAGTCTACTCCTGTGTCTCTAGTTATATCAGCAAGTGGAACAGGTTTAGCAAATACTTTAACTAATAATAGTTTGAGTTTTAATGTAAATCGTTATTACTTAGATGACAACGGTGAGCCATTACAGCCAAAAGCGTTTAGCGCAAGCATAACAAGAAGTGGTGGGGGTAACGTTGTAATAAGAAGACAACCCGTTTTTAGCAATGCGGTTGCTTTTGATACTGCTGGTAATAATGATTTTACAAATACATTAGAAGCTTCAAACAATGGCTCTAGGTTTACCATAGAAAACTTAACAGCAACGGGAAGTGGTGGTACTACTTTAACTGTTTCTGGTAATCTATTCATGATACTAGGCGGTACATCTAATGTAGCTCCTAATTTTGCTTTAGATAACTTTATAAATAAACCACCCGTAGCGTCAGATATAACATCAGCTGTTTCAATACCTAATAACACAGCCACAAACATTAGTTTAACCGCAACAGATCCTGATTCTGATACATTAACTTATTCTATAGTTAGTCAAGGTTCAAAAGGTACAGCAACTGTAAACGCTTCTACTGGAGCGGCTGTTTATACTCCATCTAGTTCTTTATCTTCAGGTAATGATTCTTTTACATTTAAAGCAAACGATACGTTTCAAGACAGTAATACCGCTCAAGTAAATGTTCAAATACAAGGTGGTGGTGGTGGTGGATCATTTGCACCAACTTATAGATGGATGTGGAATGACACTGAAGTTAATAATACTTTTGCACTTATAAGTAATTCATCTTATCAAGGTGTACCTACTATAAGCGGGTTTACAAATGGAGCCACGTCATTTACATTTAGCTATACTAGCTGGGATGTAAGTGTGTCTTCTGGTACAATGCCTAGTTACGTTGACAACTTAGGTGACATAGCGTTAAAATATACTCTTAAAAACGTTACAGACAATACAACAGTAACTGGACCAACAGTCATGAATATGAATCAAGCTCTTGGCGCTTCTTCTGTTAACAACGGTGTTTCTGCTCAAGTAGCAACAACAACAGCGACAATACCAGTAAATGGAGGTTTAAATAGCAGTAAGAGCTATAGATTAGAATTAATAATACAATACGACAACTTATTACAATAATTATGCCTATAATAAACTTAGCATTTGATCAAAACGACTTAGTACAAGATTCAGTACAAATAGGAGATATAGCTTACTACACTTCAACTTCAACAGTTGGAGGTTTTACAACGGGTGGAACTATAGTAGAAATGGGTAGTATAACAGCCGTAGGCGGTGCTAGTATAAGTTGTAACATACCCGCGTCTACACCTAGGCCAACAACAGGTGATTTTATACTTTTTAGCAAAGACAATAGAGTAAACATGGCTAGTATAACTGGTTATTTTGCTGAAATAAACTTAACAAACAATTCTACTACTGAAGCAGAGCTTTTCCACGTTAGTGGAGAGATAGTTATAAGTAGCTAATAACATGTAATTATAATATTAACAATATAAAAATTTAAGAATATGCCAATACCACCAGCGTTAATCGTAGGAGGCGTTAAAGCTCTTAGCAGTATAGCCGGGGGTATAATCGGCTCCAAGAAAAGAAAAGCAGAGCAAAGAAGAGCTCAAGCAAACTACGACAAGCAATTACAAAGATTAGAGGGCATGGACACATCAAATCCATACGCTAATCAAGAAAATGTATACGAAGATCTTACTGTAAATACACAGGAGGCGGATATGCTTGCACAGCAGCAACAACAGTCCTTAGCCAACACAATGGGTAGTTTACAAGGTGCTGCTGGAGGATCTGGTATAGCTGCTTTAGCTCAATCAATGGCTAATCAACAATCACAAAACCTGCAACAAGCCACAGCTAGTATAGGCCAACAGGAGTCACAAAACCAAATGATGCAAGCTAGACAAGAAGGTGTTATGCAAGAAAATATGGCTAAAGGAGATATGATGTCTAGACAGATGGAAGCTAGTAAAGTAACAGGAATGCTAGGTAGAGCAGGTCAAAGACTAAGCGCAGCAAACCAAGCTAGACAAGCCGCTACAAATAGCATAATGGGTGGAGCAGGTGAGCTAGCTGGTATGGGTGCTAGTTTCTTACCAGGAGGCGGCATGAACAGAAATAGCTAAAAAATTAAAATAAAAATATGAGAATTCCAGATTATTCAGGCGGAGATGTTCCTATAGGTGCAGGTTCAGAGCAAAGCGAAGCAGCTAATATATCTAATCAAGCTAAGATGTTTCAAGATAACCTAGATAAGGTTTTACTTAGAAAAAGACAAGCTGATATGGAAAAGGCTCGTGCTAACGCAAAAATATCTTCGTACTTAAACCAAATGCCTGACGGTGTAGATACATCTAAAGTACCACCTAGCGACAAACCACAGTTAACTTCTTGGTTAAAAAACAAACACATAGAGTTTGGTAATTATGCAAAAGACGCTGCCTACGGTGAATCACAAGGAGACTTTGATTTAGTTATTCAAAGTAAAGCTAAAATGGCTGAAATAGAAAGCGCTTTTCAAAACCTAAATGGTCAACTAGATAATTTTAAAAACTATAAAGATAATTTTTTAAAAGATGCTGAAGACGGTTTAATAAGTAATGCTGTTAATCCTTCTAAAAGATCTTTATTAGCTTCTGTTTATACTGACGAAATGCAAATGAGTTTTAATAATGACGGTAGCGTTATGTTTACAAACGACGAAGGTTATTTAAGCTTTAATGATATACCTGATTATATAGTTAAAAACAACACTGGTGCCACTAAAGTTCTTGACATGAATGAAAAAATATATAATTCTGGTCAAAAAATGAGTGATGATAATGTTAGGTTAACAAGAATGAAACTTCAAAATATAACTAAATCTAGAGATGAGGTTTTATCCTTAGCTACTGATGATTTTATTAACGAAGGTGGTTTAGGTATATTAGATGAAGATTTACTTTACAACCCAGAAAGAACAGATGAACTTAGAAATAAGGTTATAGATAGTTACATGAATATGTTTAATGATAGCGCAGATGCTGGTTTTAAAAACTCTAAACTAAAAAGTAAAAAAAAGGAAGAAGAAGATGATGAAGAATATTACACGCCAGAAGTTAATGCCTTTCTAACAGAAGAACTTCCAAACATGGCCACAAACACTCCAGAAGAAGTTATGTCTACTTGGGAGCAGAGCGGTGTTTTAGGTAAAAATAAAATAATATCAGACGGGGCTGGTGGTTACTATCTTAGAAATCTATATGGAACTAAAAGAGTTATAAGCCTAGGTACAACACCTCAAAATGATCATGCTAAGTTTTTAGCTATATTAAAAAGAAACGGAATTAAATAAATAAAGTATGTCTTACACAACTAAAAGTGGTATAAACATAGAAAGCGAAGAAGAATTGCTAGCTAGAGCATCTAACCTTGGTTTAACACCTGAAGAATTTAAAGTTCAATATATTTCAGGTGGTGATAAAGAAAAGCAAGATGCAGATTTTCAAACAGGTTCTCAGGAAAACGGTGCACCTGCGGACCCAAATGCAGCACCACCAAAAGATACGGAATCGAGCTCGGGTCCTGGTTTTTTGGATATACTAAAAAGTAGTCTTAAAGCAACAGTAGGCCTAAGTGGAGCCTTAATGAATCCTAAGCTACAATCTGAAACAGAGTCTTACAAGGTTAGAGAAGAAAAAAGAAAATCTGATCCTTTATGGATTAGCGCTAACTCAGATGTTAAAGATCAACTGGCTCAGTGGATTTCTAATGATGATCACATATTAAATGTGATAGGTGATACTGACATAAACTGGGAGCATATAAATAACAAATCAGAAGGAAGCGCGGATTTTAATAAAAAAATATCCAAAGCAGCTAAATCACAATTAAGCCCAGAGGTTTATAGCGTTCTACAAGAAAAAGATGTTGATCACATAATAAGAGATGTCTTTAAAGCTAAAGCCAATATACATTCAACAAAAAGATTAAACGCAGAAGCTGCAGAATATGAATCTATAATATTAGATAAAGGTTTAACTGATGAGGCCGTAGAACAACTACAACGTAAAAAGCTTTATGATAACATGTCTACTTTAAGGCAAAATGTAGTTGACGCAAACGATAAGTTGCGTGAGATGAAAGAAGAAGGAGCTACTACTGCGGAACTAGTTAAACAATCAAGAGAGGTTGAAAAACAGTTGCAAATATTAGAAGACTCTCCTGAAGAGTTTTCTGTATTTTTTGGACTTGGTGGCAACACTTATAATCAACTAGTTTCTTGGGATGGTGCTGTAATAGGAACAGAGCTGAAAGGTGATATTGATTCTGACTCTAGCTTTGATATATCACAAGAAGAAGTAGAAGATATAAAAGCTAAGATAGCTAACGGTGAAATAAAAGAAACAACTTATGATGATTACATAGGTAATTTATTTAATAAAAATGGTAGAGATTTATTTTATCACCAAGAAAAAGGTAAAGAAACAAACAATGTAACAATAAACGATCCTACAGCTTGGAGACTACTTAAAAAACTAGGCTACAAAGCTATTGGTAAAAACAATAATGGTTTTGAGTTTAACGTAAGTAATAATGATTTAGGTAAACACTATAAAACTATTGTTGAAGGTGATGGTGGTGGCGCAAGTTATGATGAAGATAATATGTTTGCTGATGATTACGAGTTCTTTGGTTACAATGAAAACGATAGTGTTGGTAGAATTTTTTCAGGTATATCTGCTCCTCAAGGTTTCTTTGGTTTAACAGATAAAAACGAAGAACAAGAATTTGGTTTCTTTGAGCAGTTTTTAAGAGATGAAGACGAGTTTGGCGACAATGATAAGTCTAGAAACTTTAAGCTAATGCTTAGAGATTTTAGAGATGAAAAAAAGCAAATAATAGCTGAAAGAGGTATTTTAGCAGATATGCACATGTTAAACGTTAATGTTGCTACAAAAAAAGAAGGACCTTTACAAAAAACAGGCGACTTTTTTGCTAGACAAGCAGAGCTTGTAACAGAAGGTTTTGGTATGGAAGGAGAGCAGTGGCTTGGTACTGATGCTGTTAATGTAAACTGGAGCAATAGAAAAGAAAAAGACGTACTTCAGTCTATACATGATCAATACGGTGGTGTTGTTAAGACTGAGGAAATGAAAGAGGAAATAAGAAGATCTGGTGCTTATGAAGTTGCTGAAGGTGTTTCTGGTTTTGTACCTGCTTTAGTAGAGTTTGCATTAATAGATGTAGCTGCTAAGAAAGTAGGTGTTATAACTGGTATACCTAAGTTAGCTAAAAGTGCTTATAAAGTTTTTAGGGGTGCTGGAGCAAGTGTTAAAACCGGTAGATCTATAGCTAATATAACTAATTTTACTGGCCACGCGCTTTACGAAGAAGCTAAAATGAGAGTAGCTTTTGACGAGCATTACCACATGGGTGGTGGTGTTGGTTTTTATTCTGTTGGTAGAATCCTAAATGGTATAAAGTTTGCTAGTAAATCACCTTTGTTAAACACAGCTGTTAATATACACGGTAAAGGTGGTTTAGCTGGTATGGTTTCTGTACCTACTGCGGCTAACTTAGAAGCAGCTATAAGAGATTTGCGAGGTAACGAAAGCTACATGACATACATAGATGATACTTATTTTGACGAAAACAATGAGTTTAATTTAGGTAAGCACGTTAAAGGTGGTTTAGTAGACTTTTTTGTTTTTTCTTCTCTTGGATTAAAAGGTTTTGCAACAAAAGAAGGTAGATTAAACTATAGACCAATAAGAGGTAAAAAAATAGGCAACGTAACTTGGTGGAAGGGCTTAGAAACGTTAGAAGTAGAATCTTCTAAAGTAATGACTAGAGTTGAAAACGAAGCAGAGCTTCTTGGTAGTCAACTTGAAAATAAAAGAAAAAAAGTTTTTAATATTGATGGTAAAAAGTACACTAGATCACAAGCTGAAGCTAGAATGAAAGATTTGCAAAAAGAATATATAAAATATTCAGATTTACACGCTAGCGTTAACAGTAGATTAAACACTATACTAGAACACAATGATTGGCAAGATGACGTTAAAGCTACTAAAAAAGTTAAAAAATCTTTTGAAGCAATAAGTTATTTATTTCCTGATTTAAAACTAACAGCAAGTAAAAAGGTTCCTGATTGGGTTTCTGCTGTAAAAGATCCTTTAAGCCCTGAGGTTCCTGCGGCTAGATACGATAAGAAGTTTGGTATATATATTAACACGGCTAAAGCGGGCCCAGGAAAACTACCTCACGAAATAGTGCATGTTGTAATGGAAAAAGCCTTTGCGCAAAACCCAGCGCTAGCAAGAAAAATGAGAGCTGTATTAGAAGATGTTTTTGATGTTGAAAAGTTTTATATAAATGACGGTAGTGGTCGTGAAGCTAGAATGACTCTTTCTGATTTTATAGAGTTAAATTATAAAGGTAAAGATTTAAAAGCTCACGAGTATGTTGCTTATGCTGCTGAGCTATTAGCTAATCCAAGAAATTATAGCAACTTGGTTAACAAAGGTGTTTTTACAAACGCAGAAACAAAGTTGAAAGATTTTGCAACTAAAATGGGTATCAAAGATTTTGATATAAGCAAAAAAGATCAATTAATAAGATTTCTTTACAACTTTGCGGAAAGTGTTAAAGACGGTACATTAAACAAAAACCAAATAGCTAAGTTTAAAAACATGGAAAAGCAAGGTTTGTTTTCTGAACCAAACAAATACGATGCGAGATTACCTGAGACTAAGGCAAATATGGAGGTGGACGCTGCTTTTAGTTCTATGGATTTAAAACAAAGATCAGCTGATACTCAAAAAAAGTTTGAAGACTTAAAAGAGGAAAACAAAGATATAGATGTTGTTGTTGATAAAATGATAAAACCTAAAGCAGGTAATAAAACATCTGTAGCTGGCGAGTACTTTGACAATATAATTTATAACACAATAGATAGATATAATGCAGGTAGAATAAGATTAGGTCAAAACGAACAGCAGATTTTAGATCCTACAGATAGATATATGTTAGCAACAGAACTTGTTTACAATTTAAACGCTAAAGAAGGTAATAAATCTAGAGGATTAAAACAAATAATAAAAGACTACGAAAACAGAGATTTATTCAAAGACAAAGATGGTAAGTTCGCTATGTGGGATAAGTATGGCGATAAAAAAATAGATGAATTAAAACTTGAAGAGTTGCAAGAAAAATATGGAGCTCAAGTTGGTAGTAAAGAATTTAAAGATCAAGCTATAGCTGAAGGATTTAAAGCAAAACAAAACCTTACAAAAACTGTAATGCAAACTTTACAGTTAAGAATATATGAACTAAAAGGTGGTAGCTTGGACAAGGGCAAAACAGATCAAGAGCTGTTTCAAACAGTAAGTTATGATGCTAGTCCTGAGTTAAAAGCAGCTGTTGAGAATCAGTCAGGAACAGGTTATACAGACTTTAGACTACCATCTGAAAAGAAAACAAAAGAAACAATAACTTTAGACGGTAAGAAATATAATTACCCTATAAGAGTTTCTGAAGTTTATGATTTAAACACTGAAAAATATTCTCCAAAAGTACCAGATGTTATAGAAAATTTATCTATTGAAAAACTGACATACGAAAACATAGCTAAGTCTATGCAAAAAGAGTTGTCTATAGATATTCAAGAAAGTATAGGGTTAAATCCTAGCATGAAGCCTAAAGAATATGTTAGCGTTGCTGAAAAATGGTTAGAAACAAATGAACAAATTGCTTTTGAAGGACTAGAAAGAACATCTAACCCAGATATGTACGAGCCAACAAATATAAATAAAAGTATATTTAAAAGCTTGTTTACAAAAACAAACACAAAGTTTAAAACAAGTGAGCTACCTGACTTTTTAGCAAAAGAAACAAACGCTAGAACATTTAAGTGGAAGAAAAACTCTTATAAAAAAGGAGAGTTAAAATCTATATTAATGAAAGGTAGAGACGCTGGTGTAGTTAAAAAGAATTTTTTAGAGTATTTTAACAGAAACGCTAAGGTTGCTAGTAGCCAAGTTGTTAGAGATAAAATTAGTTCACCTAACGTTCAAGATTTAATAAAATCTAAAAACTTAAATAAATTTCATAATTTAAAAGCCGATCAAGTATTGCCTTATGTTAAAGAAGCAATAAGAGGAGCTACACCTGATGCTTTTAACTCAATGGAGATGAAAACTTGGGATAAGTTTATAGGTTCTTGGAAAAAGTTTAATCACGCTAAATCTAGCGGTGTTATTGATGCTTATAAATCTATTTCAAGCAACATGACCGAAAAAGAACAAGCTGTTATAGACGCTTATAAAAATATATTTTTTAGTGAAAACGGTTACAACGTAGGTCAAAACGCTATAAAAGAACTACAAGCTTCAGCTCAAGCATTAAGAAACTTAGAGCAGATAAAAGTAGGAGTTGTTAATCCTAAGGTATGGAATAGATTTAAAGGTATAAACTCAGAGATAATAACTATGTTATCTAAAGAAAACATAAGTAAATCTGATCTAGAAAGATTAACAATAAACCAAACAATACCTAGTAGAGTTAAAAATAATAAAAAATACTTTGAGTTTGTTAATGATTTAATGGACACAATGGACCCAAGTTTAAAACCTTTGATGCAAAAAAGTTACGGTGACGGTAGCTATAAGTTTAATGGTAAAGACTACAAAACTGTTGCTGATAAATTTACTAGCACTGGTAAATCTGAAAACTTACCTTTTAATATAGATCATGTTAAAACAGTCAACAATGCTACTTTTAAGAAAAAGTATATGGAAGAGCTAGCTAAAACAAAAGGTTTAAAAGACAACCCTACAGCTAGACAGGCATTTTTCAAAAGAATAGTTGAAACTTATTTAGTTCCTAAAATAACTAAAAAAAGAATTAAAGAGTTAGGTAAAGAATTAAAAGAAGGAAAAATATCTAAAAAAGCCTACGATGAAGCTATTAAACCTGTTACAATAGATCAGGTTATAAAAGCAAATGAAGGTTTGCAGAAATATATGTATGGTAAAATTTTTGATTTTTACAGTAAATCTAAAGATAAAATTAATGCTATTAATCAAATACAATTTTTCTTACAGCTACAAACAAGTATAGATACTGGTTTTTCAAGAGCTTTAGCAACGCATACGGCCCTTACTTTAGATAAAGGTAAAATGTACAGTGAGCATCAATTTCAGGTAATGAACTTTAACGGTAATTTTTTAATGAACATGTTAAAAAACTCTGGTTCAAAAGCTGAGTTTTTGAAAAACTTTGATCCGCTTGCTAAGCAATTTAAACAAAGTATAATACCTAAAGAATTACAATTATTAATAGATAGTCCTGAACACGGTGGTAATACAGGTAGTGTTTATTTAAAAGGCTACAACTCAGATTTACCATCAGAAGCAAACTACTTATACATGTACAAGCTAGGTAATATTGTAGATGTAAGGACAGGTAAAACTTATAAAGAAATAATTGAAGCTCAAGTTAACGCTAGTCAAACTTTAAATGAAATAAATAAAATTAAAGAAAATTTATTAAAAGATACACCTACTAATACTTTTGATTCAAAAGATATGACCGCTCCTGAAATAGCTGAAAAGCTAATGATGATTGATAAAGCTTTTGGCCTTGCAAGAAAAAGAAATAAGAAAAGAAAAGGTATTAGCGTGTTTGATTTTGATGATACACTTGCTAGAACAAATAGCAAGATAGGTGTAACAATGCCAGACGGTAGTAAAAAGAAAATAGATGCAACTGAGTTTGCTTTAAAATCTGCAGAACTAGAAAGCCAAGGCGCTAAGTTTGACTTTAGTGAGTTTAATAAAGTTGTTGATGGCAAAAAAGGACCGTTAGCTGATCTTGCTTTAAAAAGACAAGGTAAGTTTGGTAATGAAGATATATTTATATTAACAGCTAGACCGCAAGAGTCTGCCCCAGCTATAAAAGCTTTTATGAAAGAGTTAGGTTTAGAAATACCTTTAGAAAATATAACAGGTTTAGCTGACGGTAGACCAAGTGCAAAAGCTTTGTGGGTTCTTGATAAAGCATCTAAAGGTTACAACGATTTTTATTTTGCAGATGACGCTTATAAAAATGTAAAAGCAGTTCAAGACGTTTTAAACGTTATAGATGTTAAATCAAAAGTACAACAAGCTTTTAATTCTATGGATCTAAATGCAGATATCAATGGCATGATAGAGAGAGTCACAGGTATAGGTAAAGACAAAAAATACTCTGAATTTAAAGCAAAATTAGTAGGTGGCAAATCAGGTAAAACAAAAATTATAGCCTCTTCTGCTCAAGACTTTGAGGGATTAATGTATAGACTTCTTGGTAAAGGCGAGCAAGGTAATAAAGATAAAAAATGGCTTCAAGATAATTTACAAAAACCTTTTAATAGAGCTAATAACGCTATATCATCTGATAGAATATCTACTTTAAATGATTTCAAAAAAATTAAAAGTAATCTACAAAAAGCTGGTATACCTAAAAATCTAAGAAAAACAATATCTGGAGAACCTTTTTCTATAGAACAATCAGTAAGAGTGTACACTTGGACTAAACAGGGTATGGAAATACCAGGTTTGTCTAAAGCAGATTTAAAAACAATGGTTGACTATGTAGAATCTAAACCTGCATTAATGAAGTTTAGCAATGAGCTTATAGACTTAGGAAAAGGTGATGGTTATCAGAAACCTGGACAAAGTTGGGAGGCTGGAACAATAACAACTGATCTACTTAAAAGCTTAAACGAAGGCAGGAGATCTAAATATTTAGAACAAAGTGGTTGGACTGATGCTGTAGATATAATTTTTTCAAAAGAAAACTTAAACAAAATGGAAGCTGGTTTAGGCACTAAGTGGAGAGAGGCTATGGAAAACAGTTTAAGAAGAATGAAAACAGGAAGAAATAGATCTACCTCTAGTCAAGAAAGTAAGTTAGAGAACATGGCTTTAGACTGGTTAAATAACTCTGTTGGATCAATAATGTTTTTAAATACTAAGTCAGCTGTTCTACAAACAATATCAGCGGTTAACTATATAAACTGGAGCGACAATAACCCTTTAAAAGCTGGAGCTGCTATAGCTAATTTTAAAAACTACGGTAAACATTTTGCTGAAATATTCAACTCAGACTTTATGATAGAAAGACGTGGCGGTTTAAAAATAAATGTAAATGAAAATGAGATAGCTGAAGCAGCAAAACAAAATGGACCAAAAGGCGTTATAGCAATGATACTTAAAAAAGGTTTTGTTTTAACTCAGTTTGCTGATAGTTTTGCTATTGCTGCTGGTGGATCTAGTTTTTACATAAACAGAACAAAAACATACGAAAAACAAGGCATGAGCAGTGTTGAAGCTAAGAAAAAAGCGTTTGAAGACTTTAGAGAGTTAACAGAGCAAAGCCAACAATCTAGTAGAGCTGATAGAATATCCATGCAGCAGGCGTCTGCTTTAGGTAGAGTTGTTTTAGCTTTTGCCAACACACCTTCTCAGTATGCTAGGTTAATGCAAAAAGCGGCTAGTGATATTAAAAATGGACGAGGAGACTTTAAAACAAACATGTCTAAGATATTATATTATGGCTTTGTTCAAAACTTAATATTTAACGCACTACAAACAGCTTTGTTTAGAGATGCTTTTGACGAAGAAGAAGGTATACAGTCTGACACTAGCTTTATGGCTAATGGTATGATTTCATCATTATTAAGAGGTATGGGTTGGCAAGGCGCCGCGATAGATACAGCTAAAAACATTGTAATGGATGTTGTGGCTCAAAGTAAAAAAGATAGACCAAAATATGGCGATTCTGCTTTAAAACTATTAGATATTTCTCCTCCTTTAGATTCAAAAATTTCTAAATTAAGATCAGCTGGTAAAGCTTTTGAGTATGACATGAAAGAAATAAAATCATCTGGATGGAGTTTAGATAATCCTGCTTACTTAGCTGGTGGTAAAATATTATCAGCAACAGCAAATATTCCACTAGATAGATTATTTATAAAGTACAACAATATAGATGCTGCTCTTGCTGAAGATACAGAAGACTGGCAAAGTGTTGCGTTGGCTTTAGGTTGGTCTGAGTGGCAGTTGGGTATGAATGAAAAAGGCCAGACGGCTGAGGAATTTGTAAGAGAAATATTCAAAAGAGAAACTTTTAAAAGAGAAACCTTTAAACGAGATTAAAAACAAGTAATAATAAAACTAAACAACTAACGATGAAGAATATACTAATTACTATTTTAACACTACTGACGTTTACTATAAACGGACAAGAAAAAGAAAAAGGTAAATTTTTTAAAACAATATACCAAGACTTTCTCAAGTACGGTACAGTGTATGCTGCCGGTGATGTTCGTAATGCTTATGAAAACTCTAGAAAAGATTTCTTTGTAGAAAGACCAGCTGATGGTGATCTATATGCAATACCTAGGGTTGTAGAGGTTACAGAGTATTTTGATTTTGATTATAGAGTAGGTGTTGGTATACGTAAACTAGGTAGATTTGGTTATGAAAGAAAACCTGGTAATTTCTGGACAGGTAATGCTTACAGAGAAAATCAACAAGCATTGTCATCACCTACATCTGCTGTAGATGGTTTTGAGTATTTGTTTCATTTTGAAAAAGAAAGATTACGTGGTGAAGAGTTTACTAATTTTAGATATTTTTTAAGACATACAGGTAAATACCATATAGCTAAAGTAGAAGCTAGGGATCAAGGTACTTTTGATTTTTCTTATAAATCAGCAGAGCTTAGAGCTAGATTACCTATAGGTAAAAAGTTTAGTGTATCTGCAGGTGTTATATATCGTACACATGAAAGAGCTTATGGATATAATCCTATAGAAATATGGTTAAATGAAACTGAAACGTTTACAACAACTGATGGTGAAGTTATAGAATATCCTACTAATCCATGGTATGCTTTAGGTTTTGAATATGGTTATGACGATATATATTATACTTCAGAAGATGAAAATGGAAACGAAACGTCTGATTGGTATTGGGTAGATCCTGATGGTAACACGGTAGCGTATACTGATTTACAGTTTCGTAATACAGTGTTTAGAGATCTTATTAATAGGTACAACAACGAGCAGTGGGATATGATTGGTGAGTTTGGTTTGTTATCACCTATAATCGGTGCAGATTTTTATCATTATAAAAATAACTTCTGGCTTCATGCTTACGGTAATTATTTACCTGGTTATCACAAATACGTCTCTGGTGATTTAGATTTTTCATATTTAAACAGAAACAATTGGGGTAAAGGTGGATTAGTTCAAGATGCAGAGCCTCAACAGTGGACTGATTATCAAGTTGGATTAAACTTTGGGTGGAAAATTGGAAAACACTTAGGTGTTTTTATAGAAGGAGAATATAATAAAATGTGGGACACAAAGTTCTACAACTCAACATTTGGAATAAACTATACATTTAGATAGACATGAGCGCACCACAAATAGGAGAGAGTACAAAGGTAACTCTAGATTTAAAAACAATAGGATTAATAGTAGGAGGAGTAATATCTTTGGCTAGCATGTATTTTGTAATGCAAGCAGACATAGCGCTCGCTATGACTCTACCCGAGCCAACAATATCTAAAACAGAATGGGAGTTAAAAGATGAGCTGATTCGTAATACAATTATGGACACACAAGACGATGTAGAAATGATACTAGAAAAGCTAGACAAGCTAGACGAAAGAATTTACGAAATACAAAAACAAAGATAATGAAAAAATTAATTTTAATTTTAATACCATTTTTATCAATTAGCCAAGTAGATGTACCAGATGAATACTGGATAGATGATTCTAATTTTGAAGAAGCTATAAGTAATAAATCTGCTTTTGGAGATGAAGAAGTTAAACCTGTGCTTGTGGAGTTTTGGGCAGAGTTTAATGAAGAGAATTGTTTTGCGGAGTGGGAACAAGTACAAGATGCCACTTATTATAGGGTTGATATATCTAAAGCTCCTTTAGCTAAGAAAAAATATAGAGTTAGAATGGCGCCTACTTTAATAATATTTAAAGATGGGATAAAAGAAACAGTGTTTAAGGCTGGATTAGATTTATTATTACCTACTGATCTAAATGAAATACAAGAGACAATAAACGAAATTAACAATGCAAACAAATTTTAAATTATGTGGAAATTAACTAAACAATACTGGAAAGACATGTGGAAAGCTTTATGGAGCAAAACCACTGTTGATGAAAAAGCTATAGCTACAGTTGGTGAAATTAAAAAAAGATACAAATTAACAGCTCAAGAATTATCAGATGTCGCTGACGCAATAAAAGAAGTTGGCAATCAACTAGGTGATATAGATGATGCTGTAAAAGGAAAAGCAAGAAAAGGTAGAAAAACAAAAAAATAAATGAAAAAAATTATAGCTTTATTACTTATACCGTATTTTTCAATGGCTCAACTAGATATATACGGTTGGGAAGTTCAAGAAGATAAAGCTATGCATTATTTAGCTGGTGTTGCTATAACTAGTATATCTCACGATTTAATTTTTGAGCATACTAAAAGTAAAGAAAAAGCTATAATGTATTCTATAGCTACTACTTTAGCTGTGGCAACTTTTAAAGAAGTTTTTATAGATAGAGGGCATGGTGATGGTAAAGATATAGCGGCTAGTATGTATGGCGCTATAACTGTTGGTGTCGCAATAGAGCTTGATGGCTTATTTAGAAAGAAAAGAAATAAAATAAAATGGAAAAAATAAGTAAACACGTTAGCTATAAGGAAGGCGTGTATAGCAGAACAGCGCAGAGGCTTGGTTTAAAAAATGAACCTACTGAAGATCATTTAATTAATATGCGTGTTATTGCGGAAAAAGTATTTGAACCTCTTAGAGTGCACGTAAACGGTCCTATAAAGATCAATTCGTTCTATCGTGGACCTGAACTTAACAAAGCTATTGGCGGAAGTTCAAAATCACAACATTGTAATGGCCAAGCTATTGATATTGACGACACATTTGGACATGCTACTAATGCTGAAATGTATAATTTTATTAAAGAAAATTTAAACTTTGATCAAATGATATGGGAGTTTGGTACAGATAAAAATCCTAACTGGGTGCACGTAAGCTACGTTAGTGAAGATAAGAACAGAAACAGATGTTTAAAAGCATATAAAGAAAATAACAAAACTAAATACATGATAATATGAGAACAAAAGGATGTGGGCCAAGAAACCTAGGAGCGCCAAAAGGATCACCATTTAAATTAGACCCTGCAACTATTATGACAGTAGCTAGTATGGCAAAAGGAGCTAAAGAAGATAAAGATAGCGGTGACAAAAAAGAAACTACTACTACTACTAAACCAGTAAATCCTAAAGATCTAGATGTAAGCGATCCTTTTGAAGGCGTGCCTTACAGAGGTACACCTTTAAAAGCTTGTTGGAAAACAGGTGGTCCTGGTAACCAAGGTTATGTTCAAAGAGGAATGAAAAAGAAAGGAAATAGAACTGTACCAAACTGTGTACCTAAAGCAAGCGCAAAGTAATGACTTGGTTAGCTAGACAAAGATCTTTACCTTGCCACACATCACCTATTTTAGATAAAGAAGATAGAGAAGCAAGAAGAGCTAAAAGAAAGCAAGCTAGATCAGAGCGTAAAGAATTTAGAGAAGAAAGAAGAGCTGAAAGAAAATCTAGTAAAGAACCTAGAAAAACAACAAAAGGTAAAGGTAGAAACTTTAGAACAGTTGAAGAAGGTGCTGGTATGACTGCAAAAGGTGTTGCGAGTTATAAAGCTAAAAACCCAGGTAGTAATTTACAAACAGCTGTTACAGGTGATGTAAAGCCAGGTAGCAAAGCTGCTAAACGTAGAAAATCTTTTTGTGCTAGATCCAAAGGTTGGACTGGTGAAAGAGGTAAAGCTGCTAGAGCTAGGTGGAAGTGTTAAAAAAAAAGGGGCTTTCGCCCCTTTCTTTAACTAACAAACTAACCATCACACGCAAGACAATCTTCGCTCATTGCTTGCTGTGCAATATCTCCACGTAGGACAGATTCTGTCCTCGTATAATATAAGGTTTTAACACCTTTTTTCCATGCTTCAAAATGAACTTTGTTAATCCACTTTGGTGTTGCTACACTAGGAAAAGCTAAGTTTAAACTAACTGACTGATCTACATATTGCTGTCTCAGTCCAGCTTGATTAACTAATTCTAGTTGATTAATTTCCTTAAAAGTTTTAAATACCTCCTTTGCGGTGACTTCGTGCGCCATAATAACATCATTGAGCTCAGTAATGTTTTGTACACTACCACCGTCAGCCATGATTTTGTCCCATGTTTCATTATTGTTTATTTTAAGTTTTCTTAATAGCTTAACTAACGTAGGGTTTTTTCTTATAAATGTTCCTTTCGCTGTTTGTTCTGTGAAAACATTTGCAGCCCACGGCTCAATACCCGGTGAAACATTGCCACTAAGCTTGCTATTGCTAACAGTAGGAGCAACAGCACGTAGGTGAGTGTTACGCATACCAGTTCCAGCACACCACAAAGGTTCTCCATATGTCTCTGCAAGCGCCATACTAGCTCTTTCAGATTCAATTTTAATTTGACTAAAAATTTTCCTAGTTTCAAACTGAGCAAGTAAACCTTCGAAGCTGATCCCTTTCTCTTGTAAGTACGTATGCCAGCCCAATACTCCAAGGCCAAGCGCTCTGCCTTTGGTAGCTGAGCGGATCGCGTTTTCAAATCCTCGTAAACCTTTAGCTCGTTGTATAAACTCTTCCATGACTCCATCAAGAAACCATATACTATCATAAATAAGGTTTGTACCTTTCCACTCTTCATACTTTGCTAAATTTAAAGATGATAAACAACATACAAAACTATGGTTTTCATCTGTGTGTAATGTAATTTCAGAACATATGTTAGTCATATGTACTTTTAAACCGTTTGCTTTATAAGCTTTTGGGTTGTTTTTATTTGTATTCCCCTTAAATAAGATGTAAGGTTCGCCAGTAGCTTTTCGCTTTTGAAGTAATTTTCCCCAACGTTTTCTAGCTTCTCTATCTCCTGATTCAATTCGTCGCATAAACTTATCGCCGACAACCGCGCATTGATGTAAGTTAAGTGATTGTCTGTTGACGTCTCCTTTAGGTTCACGTATCTCAAGCCACTCATCGAAATCGGCGTGATCAATATTAATATTAACTGATGCAGCTCCTCGTCTGACAGATCCTTGATTAGTGGCAAGTATAGTTGAATCGTATATTTTACAAAAAGGTACAACTCCGTCGCTTGTTCCATTTCCTGTTATTTTAGCCCCGGCGGGTCTTATTTGATTTATACCGATACCTACTCCACCGCCGTGTTTGGCGAGTAGCATCATCTCTAAGTTCTTTTGTCCAATATCTTGTATACTAACAGCCACATCGATACCAAAACAGCTAATAGGTAAACCACGATCAGTACCTGTATTGGATAACACAGGACTAGCCAAGCAAAGCCAACCGTTCCAAATATATTCAAAGAACGTTTCTGCCATTTCCGGCTTATATAACCGTCTAGCCACAGTCTTAGCCACACGCATGTAGGCGTCTCGAGGAGTTTCGTCTTGCAGTAAGTAACCACCTGAGATAGTTTTTTTGTATACGTCTGTATCACCCCACTTAGGGTAATCTTCTCCTTTTTTCCATTCATTATTCCACATTTATATTCCGTTTATTAAGTGTATAACCCAAGCTACTAAACCATTAAGGTTTAAAGCTACTAAATTCCATTGTTTACGCGAAGATACTTGTATTATCACGCATATAAAACCTATAATAAAAAATATAGGTTCTACAGTCCATTGCCCAGCCATAACAAAAGCAGCGCCCATGTACCCGACACGAGACGCAAACTTTTGCCAAGATGTAAGCTTGTTTGTATATCTTAAAAATTTTATAAGCCTATACTTCCATCTTCTTTTTCTATTCATTTTAAATCTTCTTCTATATCTTCTTTTGTTATTACTATATCAAATCCGTTACCAAATATCTTCGAAGTCTTCACCTTCATTTGCTTTCGAATAATCAGTCGGCCTAATAGAGAAAAAATCAGTATGAGTGACGCCCCCGGTAAGGTGATAAAACCAATCAAGATTAGCTGCTGCTTCTTTGTCATAAGGGAAATACGATCCAAGATCGATGTAGCCCAGTTCCATAAGTTTTTCATTTGTTCTTTTTCTTATAAATTGTTTTAAATCGTTTGCTTTAATGCCTTCAATGTCACCCATTTCAAACATTTTATCTATATATTTTTCTTCTAAAGTTACCATAGCTGTAGCGGCTTCAATAATATCTTTTCTACAAGACTCTAACAAATTATTATCTTCTTCACACATGTGTCTAAATAATTGACAACCCATTTTACTGTGCAATGATTCATCTCTTACAGACCATTTCATTTGTTGCCCGATACCCTTAAGTAAATTTCGAAGCTGAAAACTATACAGCACTGCAAAAGCACTATACA
>Ga0181405_1000053_pt1 | contig 35401 bp, 25 predicted proteins | sample 28SPOviralmetaG_FD_130134 | JGI IMG/M metagenome (GOLD analysis project Ga0181405, IMG submission 130134) | Marine viral communities from the oligotrophic San Pedro Time Series (SPOT) site, San Pedro Channel, CA, USA - 28 SPOT_SRF_2011-11-29 | ecosystem: Environmental > Aquatic > Marine > Strait...
ACAACAATTTAAAATTGGAGACATTGTTAAATGGGAATTTTTAGGAGAATCTGGTTGGGGAGTTGTTAAAAAAATATTAAATGCAAATGATAAAATTACTTATATGGTTAAAACAGGCAAGTATACGTATCCTTGCGGTATTCAAATCAAAGAATACTCAAGTTACTATGCCGGATCAATCGACTACGAGACTTCAAAAAATAGATCAAATAATGGCAAAGCCGGAGTTTCAACAATTGAAACACGAAATGACGATAAAACAAGGAAACGACTTTCTGGATCTATTAGCAACACAATATCAAATACAGGATCTAACAGTAGGACAACGAATGATTCTGGGTATGGCGTTACAAACAACATACGATCAAATAGAAAAATCAAAAAGTCAGCTGAAAACAATGAATTAGAACAAGCTATAGACAAACAAAAAGATTTTCTTAGAAAATTTACTTAAACTTATATTATGAATAAAATAATAATATTATTATTTATATTGTTAATCGGAATGAGGTCTATTCCAGAAAATAAATCTGAATTTTGTATACCAATTGAAATTGAAAATTATCATGTAAAAATTAAAAATAAAGAAATACAAGATAATAAACTAATTGAAGCATTAATTCAAGTTGAAAGTAGAGGAAATGATAGTTGTATAGGTGATAGGCATTTAATACTTCCATCCATAGGATGTTTACAAATTAGACCAGTAATGGTAAGAGAAGTTAATAGAATATTAAAGAAACAAAAGGATACACTGCGATTTAAATATAAAGATAGATGGAGTAGAAAAAAATCTATTCAAATGTTTTATATTTGGAAAGACTTTCATCATACAAATTCTTCTGATGAGAAAATAGCAAGAAATTGGAATGGAGGACCTAAAGGTTATAAACGTAAACGTACTTTACAATATTGGGAAAAAGTAAAAATAGAAATGAATAAAAAACTTTAACTAAAGGTTGGATTTTTCATGTATAATTCTTATTATAAAGAAAAAAGATATGAAGAAAGTAATTTATTTATTAGTAATTGGATTTTTAGGAATAAATTCAATTAGTTGTACTCAAAATGATAGCACAAGAGTTTTACCAGAAGATCAAGAAATATATTCACCTGCAAATGGAGATGTTATATTTCATACATCAAAAAGTTCTCAAAGTCCAATAATACAAAAAATTACTAATTCAAATTTAAGTCATTGTGGAATTGTTTATATTAAAAATGGAGTTCCTTATGTTTTTGAAGCATCTAGCAAAGTAAAATTAACTAAACTTCAAACATTTATTAATAATGGAGTAGATAAAAAATATGAAGTATTAAGACATACAGGAGGATTATCTCAATCTGAATTAAAGAAAATGTTTGCATATGCTCAAGATCAAATAGGAAAATCATATGATGTAAAATTCGAATGGTCAGATGATAAAATATATTGTTCTGAATTAGTTTGGAAAATATATAGTTCAGCTGGTATTGAATTATCTTCGCCAACTAAATTTGCAGATTATGATTTATCTTCTAAAGAAGCTATTAAATTAATTGAAACAAGATATAATACAAAAATTAATTTAAATGAAGATGTTGTGACTCCTGTACAGATATATCAAGATCAAGATTTACAAATAATATATCAAAACTATAGAAATAAATTATATGCTTTTTAAGCACTTCCGATTGTAACAACATTAGGAGAGTCAGAAACAGCTTTGAAATTTGCATTAATATTTGGAAAACATGATCCTTGTAATCCAGGAATTTTTCCAGCTATCATTGTATCTACCATAAACGTTGCACAATTAGATCCTCCGCCCGTTCCAATATCAACTAAAGTATATTCACGCGTTGTAAAACTATTAATAAACTGTAATCCGGTTTTATAATCGTAACCTCTTACTAATACTCCTTGCATTGGTAACTTAGGACCTTTGCCTTGTGAATTAGATTTGACACGTTTTAATACAGAGTCAAAATTAGTTATTTCGCCATTTTCAATTCTAGCAATTCTACCTAAAGATTTCTTTTGTACAACTCCATACCCGGCAACTGCATCAGCTGGTATATCATCTATAGTAACAGGTCGACCTTCTTTTTCTTGAAAAGCTTTCGCAAATTTTCGTCCTTCTGGTTGAGTTAAAAACCATTTTTTGCCATCTTGCATAGATTTACCAGACGTATATCTTCCAAATTCTGCTAAATATACATTTCCAGCTGGATCAATAATAGCTATTCCTCCATGCCCTTGTGGACCTAGAGTTCCTGATTTAAAATCATCTCCATAAATTGTTTTTCCTATAGTATTATATATTTTATCAACGTCAAATACTTTCATACCTTGTTTTACAGATGCAGGTAACGAAGGTTGATATGTAGGCCAACTTAAACCAATTGCCCATCCGGTATCAGATAATGATTTTGGATCTTTTAGTGTTTTTAAATGATAATTTAATTTATTTTTTATTGTTTGATCTAAAATTCCTAATTCTCCGTCAATAATAGCTTGTATAGATGTATATCCTTTCAACCAATCACTATTAACTCTAGAACCATCTGATAATGTTATCATACTATTAGGAGGATATCGATCGTATAATTTTTGATTACTTTGTAAAACTTTATTTATTTGATTTAATATATTTTTATCTTTAATATTTTTTACTACTTTAAAAAATCCAACTTCATTAGTTCCTGTTCCGCGCGTTGTTTTATGTAAAGCTTCAATATATTGTTTTGTTATATTAACTTTTGGAGATGATGTTAACTTTGTTTGTAACATACTATAAGTATTTTTTCCTACAATTCCATCTGCAGATAACTTATTGTCTTTTTGAAATTTTTGTACTGCAACTTTTGTACCAGAACCAAATATTCCATCTGCAGAAGAATTTCCGCTAGCTAACTTAGATGGAAGATATTTTAATTGAATTAATTGTTTTTGTAATTTTTTAACTTGTTCTCCACGACTACCTTTACGGAGCACAGTAGTTTGTTCTTGTAATAAATATTTTAATTTAATCATGATTTGTTTTCTGATTATTTTTTATTATATTAATAAATATATCAACAATTTAAATTACTAATATTTATATAAAGAAAGGAAAGTTATGGCAAATTTAAAATTTAAAACACAAATTACTGATAGTTTAACAGATGCATATGAAATTGTTAAATCTGTAGGTAGAGGAATTGAAAAAGGAAAAATTGATCCACAATCTGCAATGACAAATTTAGCAGAATGTTTAAGAAAATTAGAATCAGTAAAACATTTTATTGAAAGAGAATGAATCGAACATTTTCATATATTGTTCTAATTACTGCATTATCATTAGCAGGAAGTGCTGCATATTATAGTGTGTTTGGAATAAGTAAATTATTTTCAGCTCAAGCAGTAGCTGTAGCTATCATGGCTGGTACATTAGAAGCAGCAAAACTAATAACTGCTACATATTTACATCGTTTTTGGAAACAGATAAATTTTTTACTAAAAACATATTTAACTACTGCAGTTATTATATTAATGTTTATAACATCATTAGGTATATATGGATTCTTAACAGCAGCTTATCAAACTACAGCTAATGAGTTATCTGTAATGAATAAAGAAATAACTATTATTAATCTTAAAAAAGAACGATATCAAGAACAATTAAATAGTTATATTAACGAAAAAAATCAATTGGCTGGTTCAATTACTGAATTAACTAAAGGACTTTCTAATAATAAAGTTCAATGGAAAGACAAAGAAACCGGACAAATTATCACATCAACATCAAGTAGAACAAGAAAAGTTTTAACATCACAACTTGATGATATGAAACAACAACGAAATAATGTTTCAATAAAAATTGAAGCATTAACTGATTCTGTAACTACATTAGATTTAAATATATTAGATATAGAATCTACCTCTACAGTTACTAACGAAATTGGACCATTAAAATATGTTTCTGAATTATTAGAACGTCCAATGAATCAAGTTGTAAATTGGTTTATATTAATTTTTATATTTGTGTTTGATCCATTAGCTGTAATATTATTAATTGCTTCAAATAAGGCTTTTGATATTATTTCTGAAAATACAAAAGAGAATATATACGGCGAACAAGTTATAAAAAATAGTAATCCAGAAGCTTTTAGGCCTCCACATCCGAGTGATGCGTGGGACGAAAATAAAGCAGATCGACGAATGGATGTAATTGGTCAAAATGGAAATGAAGGATTACATTACGAAGAAAACAATCCACCAAGTGGAACAACAGTAATATCATGAAAAAAGAAAAATCAACAAAAAAGTTACAATGTAGATGTAAAAACTGTACTAATATAGTAGAAGTTGCAAAAACATCTTTATCAGTAGTATGTTCTTTATGTACATTTAAAATGGCAGAAGGCATATTGGAATATTCCAAATAATTTATTATAATAAATAAAAAGTTATGTTAGACGCCGAAAAAATAAAATCCAATTGGGATGAATATAGAAATAGGGTTAATACGTTATTTCCAGATAGAGCAGATAAATTAAATAAATTATATGATGACTATGAAGAAAGGATTGTAATGATGCCTGCTTCTTCAGTTGCTCATTATCATAATGCATTTGCTGGAGGATATATTGATCACGTACTTAGAGTTATGGATTGTACAGAAAAATTGTATAATTCTTGGGAAAGTATGGGTTCTGATATGTCTGGATATGAATATAATGAAATGATGTTTGCTGCTATGCATCATGATTTAGGTAAATGTGGATTTCCAGGAAAAGGAAGAGAAGTATATCAAGTAGAAACTTCTGATTGGCATAGAAAGAATATGGGAAGAATGTATAAGCATAATGAAAATATTCCTTTCACAATGGTGCCAGATCTTTCACTATATTTACTTCAAAAATATCAAGTTCAAATGTCTTGGAATGAATATCAAGCTATTAGAATACATGATGGTATATATGATGATGCTAATAAACCATATTTTATTGCAAGATCGGCACAAGCTAAATTAAAAACTAATTTGCCTTTACTATTACATCATGCAGATCATATGGCATCTCAAATAGAATATGAAAGATGGAGATCTTATAAAAATAATTCTCCTAATCCAGTTAGTGCAAAAACAAAAGCTACTAAAAAAACAGCAATTAAAAATTTAGCAGAACAAAATCCAGATATTGACAAATCAATAACAGATATATTTAAAACATTTGGAGAATCATGATATTTGAAATAATAGGATTATTAATATTATCAGGAGGATTTGTTTATTTTGTATGGAGATCATTGACATTAGCTAATGTTACTGCAGATCAAGAAGAATATATAAAAGAATTAGAAGAAATGTCTCAATATATGTATCAAAAAATAAATGAATCATATAAAGAAATGAAACGTATTGATCGTATTGGAGCTTTTGAAAAAGATGATGAGGCAGGAACTACGTTTGATTTATTAAAAAATGTAATAACAAATTTAGAAGAAGAATTTAATGGGGAGAAAGAAGAAAAAATCAAATAGATATTGGACTAAAATTACTGAATATTCAGTTTCAGCATATAATAGATCTGAAGATAATCAAGTATTAAAAGAGAAAATATATAGAAGATTTATATTTCCTGCTTTCATGAAGTTAGCTGAAAATTTGATAAATAAAATGAAATGTGAATATATTGATTCTACATTTCGTGATTTGCAAACAGATTTAGTTACATATTTAACAATTCGTTTAGATAAATTTAATCCAAATGCTGGAAAAGCATATTCTTATTATACAAGAACTGCATTTAATTATTTAATTGCTGAAAATCAAAAGGGATATTCTAAGTTAAAGAAAACAGCAGAACCTGTTAATATTGATGATCAAAGAAATGTAATGATAGAAATGCATAACACTGAAATGCAAGATACGTTAAAATATTTTATGGATGCATATGTATCATATTGTTATGAAAATTTAAATTTTATATTTACGAATCAAACTGATATACATGTTGCTGATTCAATATTACATATTTTTGAAGATAGACAAAACATAGAACAATTTAATAAAAAAGCATTATATGTTTTTATAAGAGAACGTACTGGATTAGAAACAAACAATATTACAAAAGTAATAAAAGTATTAAAACAAATATATTCAACAAAATTTTTAGAATATGAACGTACTGAGTTCGTGAATTTGCCTTTTTAATATTTATTATTAAAAGGAGTCCATTATGGATGTAAATGATAAATTATTTAAAGGAACTAGTTTCTCTGATTTAATGTCTGATGTATATCATAATTCAAAAAAGAAAGATAGACAAATAAATCAATTAATATCACAATTACAACCACTCATAAGAACAGCTTCTGATGCTACTATAATAGTACCTTTAATTAAAGAGTATCTTGATGTAGCTGTTAAAAATGACGATCATTTAGTTAAATTAACAGCAATAGTTCAACGATATATATCAACTCAACAAACTATTACTGGCGAATCTTCTTTATTAAGCGATGATGAAAAAAATCAATTATTAAAAATTGCAGATGATACTTTTCAAGAAGAATTATCAGATGAAATAGAAAAAATTGAAAATGAAGATAAAGAACTTCAAGAAAAAATTAACAATGTAAAAAAATCATTGGAGAATAAAAATGGAAGTTAATTTTTTATTAGCCGAAGTTATTCAAAATAATATAACTGACACATATAAAGAAAATGATAAGTCAAATTTTGGATCTGTCGTTGTTCGTACATATGATGAAAGAAGAACACAAGAAATATCTTGTAGACCTGCTAATCCTAGACATAATGATATTCCATTAATTGGAGAACATGTATTAATATTTCAAGGAACTAATGAATTTAGTACTGTAGATAAATTTAGAAGACAATGGTATTATTTTCCTGCATATAATATACAATCAAATGTTAACCATAATGCATTACCCGGTATTGCTGAAGCACAAACATCTAATGTTAATGCAGTTGGACAACAAAATCCATTAGGAGAATCTTTTAAACAAAAATCAGTATCTCAGTTACAAATATTCGAAGGAGATACTATAATACAAGGACGTTTTAGTAATAGTATACGATTAGGCAGTACTGTAAATAATGGATCATATACACTTCAGCCAACATGGAAAGGTAATGCAGATGGAGATCCTATAATAATATTGTCAAATGCACACTTTGATAAAAAAGATAAATTATTTACTATTGAATCATTTAAAAACGATTTTTCTTCATTATATTTAACATCAATGCAGCAGTTAATTGATTTAAAATTATACAGAACTCCAACAAAATCTTCTCCTATTAATAGTTTTAAAACATCGCAACTAGTTGCAGATGCAAATAGAATTATTTTACGAGCTAAATCTGATTCTATTATATTAGATTCACCAAATAGAATAACATTAGGAGCTCCACAAGTTAGAATTGGAGCAGAAAATGCAGGACATCCATTAGTTAAAGGAGATAAATTAAGAATGATATTAAATGATTTAGTAGCAGTTATTTCAGCAGGAGTAATAGGACCTGCAGGTATAGCTTCTAGTCCATTACAACAAGGAAAATTAATTAATATATTAAAATCCATAGGTGATTTAAATAGTAACAAACATTATTTTGATAAATAGAAAGACAAGTTATGCCAGTTTCATTTCCATTAGATAAAATACCAGCTCTGCCAAATCAAGCAGTAGCTTTAATAGTAGATCAAATAGTAAAATTTATAAATAAAATACAATTAGAGATTGAAAAAGTTATTTCTGATTGTGCTAAATTGCCAGATGATTGCAATTGTGACTCTCCAGACATTCAAGATTTATTAGAAAGAATACGACAAATCCAAGAATTAGTCCAAAAAATTTTACAATTAGTTCCTTTAATAGAAAAAATTGTTAATTTGCTAAAAACATTAGTAGGTATTGCAAATGCAATAAAAGCATTACAATTACTTAATCCTATTACAGCGTTACCAGTATTAGCAGCTGAATTAGTAATCGTTCAAAATATGATTTTAGCAAATGCTGGAATTGCAGTTAAACAATTAGGCACTATACCTCCGCAAATACGAACATCATTAGAATCTGCTTTAGGAGGATTAGGTGATGTAGCAGTACAAATTGGAGGAGTTTGTGGTGATGAAGTTTCAATTAATGCAACTAATTCTTTACGTAATGCAATTGATAATTTAGATTTTTCAGATAGTATTCCAGAAAAACAACCAGCTGGTTCTTGGTTATTGATTCAAGGATCTGGAAATAATGGATCTCCATTAAATCCTCCGCCTAATCCTAAAAGTCCATATAATGATACTGATGGAAGTATATGGATTTGGGATGGAGAAATAGATCCAGGCACAGGAATAGCATGGGGAAGTGAACAAAGTAGAAAGGATGACGAAACAATGGGAAGTGAATTTTATACAGAAATAAATACAGGAATTGAAGATATTAAATCTAGAATTGGATTAATTGAATCATTAGTAGATACACAACAAGATTTATTAAAATCTTTACAAGAAGCACCAGCTCAATCATATAATGGAGAAGGAGCACCAAAAATATCAGTAGGAAAACCAGGAGATTATTATGTAGATACTAAAAATAAAAATATTTACGGGCCTAAAACAAGTTCTGGTTGGCCGACGCCCGTAAATTTCTAATGTTAATATTTATAAAAAAAGAAGAATAATTATGGAACAAAAAAAGTTTATACAAGTTTTAAGAAAAATCGTAAAAGAAGAAGTTAGATCAGTAATTAAAGAAGAACTAACTGAAATATTACAAGAAGGGTTACAACGTACGGTTAGTGAAATAAAACAACCAGTATCAGTAAAAAAACATAGTAAATTCAAAGAAAATAAATTTGCTTCGGTATTAAATGAAACAGGAGCTTTAAAAGAACAAACCAGTTATGCTGATATAATGAATGAAAATATTCATATGACGTCTACAGATGCAAGAAATTTTGGAGTACAGCGAACAATGTCTACTGCTGCATCTGCAGTTATGCAAGATCCAGAAACTGGTAAGTCTATGAAAGTTGATCCAATTGTAGCAAAAGCAATGACTAAAGATTATACTGCGTTAATGAAAGCAATTGATAAAAAGAAAAATAAATAATGGCATATAAAATAGTTGAAATAGATACAAATACATTAACTCCCAATAGGGCTATTGGAGTTAAGTTTCCATTCAACGCGCCAGGTGTTTTTCAAAAAACATTTACAACATTTGATCAGGCATCTACAAATGTTAAAACATTATTATTAACAAGAAAAGGAGAAAGGTATTTACAACCAAATTTTGGTACAGATCTCTTAAATATTGTTTTTGAACCAAATGTATTTGAATTAAAAGACTTTATATCAACTACAATAACAGATGCAATAAGTTTTTGGTTACCTTATATAATAATTACAGAATTAAAAATTGTTACAAGCGATGACGATCCTAATATGATACATAATATAATGATATCGATTACATTTACAGTATCTGGATCAGAATCGGAAAAAACAATAACAATTTTTGCAGGTGAAGATGGAATACTTAAAATTGAATAGGAAATAAAATGGAGGTAACAAAAGACATATCATATTTAGGAAAAGATTTTGGTCAATTTAGAAAAAATTTAATTGATTTTACAAAACAATATTTTCCAAATGATTATAATGATTTTAATGAATCTTCTCCTGGAATGTTATTTATGGAAATGGCATCCTACGTAGGAGACGTTTTAAGTTATTATGCAGATAATAATTTAAAAGAATCATTATTAGAACAAGCGTCAGAACGTAAAAATATTTATGATCTAGCTAGAACATTAGGATATAAAGCAAAAAATGCTATTCCTGCATATACTAATATTGATATATTTCAGTTAGTACCAGCTATAGGATCTGGAGATAATGTCTCTCCTGATTTTAATTATGCATTAACAATTAAACCTGGGTTACAAATTAAACAAGAAAACGGAGCTGCAGAATTTAGAACATTAGATACAGTAGATTTTTCATTTAGTTCATCTATAAATCCTACCGAAGTAACAATATATGAAAGTGATGAATCAACAAATTTACCAATATATTACTTATTAAAAAAATCAACTCAAGTAGTTTCTGGAAAAATTAAATCTGCACAATTTACTTTTACTACTCCAAAAGAATATGATAAAGTTGTAATTGACGATACTAATATTATAGATATTATATCATGTAGAGAATCAGATGGAGATGCTTGGTATAAAGTAGATTATTTAGCACAAGATACAATATTTCAAGAAATTCCAAATTTAATAGAAAATGATCCAGATTTTGCTCAATATAGAGATTCTAGTCCTAGTTTATTAAAACTATTAAAAACTTCAAAAAGATTTATTACAAGATTAAGAAGTGATAATAAATTAGAAATACAATTCGGAGCAGGTATTTCAGATAATAATGATGAAGAAATTATACCAAATCCTGATAATGTTGGTAATGCGTTAGCTGGATTTAGAAAACCAATTGATGTTGATATAGATCCTTCAAATTTTCTATATACAAGAGCATATGGTCAAGCACCATCTAATACTACATTAACTATACAATATACAGTAGGAGGAGGAGTGGCAGATAATGTATCAGCTGGTGTATTAACAAAAATACAAAATATTGAATATGATGATGATCCAAATGCTACTACATCAAATGCAATGACAAATTTTGCAAAATCAAGTGTAACTGTAACAAATGAAAAACCAGCTGGTGGTGGTAAAACGAGTGACTCTATACAAGATATTAAAAATAATGCTATGGCAAATTTTGCTACTCAAAATAGATTAGTTACAAGAGATGATTATATAATAAGATCTTATTCAATGCCATCAAGATTTGGAAGTATTTCAAAAGCATATATTGTTCCTGATGATCAATTATCACAGAATCAATTTGAATCTACTAGAATTCCTAATCCATTAGCAATGAATTTATATGTTTTAGGATTTAATGAAAATAAAAATTTAACATCATTAAATGACGCTGTTAAAACAAATTTAAAAAATTATTTAAATTATTATAGAATATTAACAGATGCAATTAATATTATCGATGCGTTTATTATTAATATTGGAGTCGACTTTGAAATTACTGTTGCAACTAATTTTAATAGTAATGAAGTATTATTAGATTGTATAGATCAATTAAGAACATATTTTAATGTCGATAAATGGCAAATAAATCAACCTATAGTAATGTCTGATATCATGAATATATTAGGAAGAGTAAAGGGAGTAAATTCAGTAGTTGATGTAGAGTTTAAAAATTTATATAATACTGAAAGTAATTATTCAGGAAATGTATATGATTTAAATACAGCTACAAAACAAGGAATAATATATCCTCCTTTAGATCCTGCAATATTTGAAGTCAAATTTTTAAATAAAGATATTAAAGGACGAGTAGTAAACTATTAAAAGAAAATAAAACATTATGTTTAAAATAATATATCCATCAAATGACTCTACATTATATGAGGGACAACCTAAGGTTAATACTGGATTAGATGAAATATTAGAAATAGGAAAACGTTTAACAACAGGAGTAACTTCTAGTTATTCATTATCTAGATCATTAATAAAATTTGATATGAATGATGTATCAAATACTTTGTCAAAGTATAACGTAGGAATCAATGATTGTAAGTTTATATTACAATTATATACCACACATGCAAAAAATTTACCTTCTTCATATACTATTAATGCAAATGTAGTTGGACAAGATTGGACAAATGGAACAGGATATTTAAATTATCAAAGTACTCCGGAGAATAATGGATGTACATGGGATAATCCTAAATCTGGATCATATTTTTGGATATCTAGTAGTCAAGAAGTAAATATGCCATCTGGTAGTACATTATATATTTCTGGATCTGGTAGTGGAGGTAGTTGGTTATATGAATCTGGATCTGCTCAAATAAGCGGAAGTTCAACTATATATTCTCAATCGTTTGACTCAACTACATTAACAGACACATCTGTGCGTCCTACTGATATTGATATCAATATAACACAAGCTGTTAAATTATGGGTATCTGGTAGCGGAGGATATACAGTACCTAATTATGGATTTTTATTAAAATTTTCAGATGATGATGAATCTGATTCTGCAGTTTCTGGTTTTGTTAGATTTTTTAGTAGAGATTCTAATACTGTATATGTTCCTAGAATATTAATGTATTTTGATAAATCTTCGTTTTCTACTGGTAGTTTGTCTTCTATTGATTTAGATTCATATGCAGTATATACTAGATTAAAAAAATCATATAAAGACGAAGAAGTTGTTAAATTAAGAATTTTTGGAAGAGATAAATATCCGCAAAGATCTCCAAGTAACGAATTTCCAATGACAACGGTTAAATATCTTCCTAGTAGTTCATTATATACAGTAATAGATGCAGCAACCGAAGAAACAATTGTTCCATATGATACATCATATACAAATATTAGCTGTGATTCTACTAGTAGCTTTATACAAATGGATATGTCAGGACTTATGCCAGAACGATATTATAGATTAGAATTTAAAGTTGTTGATGGGTATTTAGAAGAATATATAAGTGATAAATTTTATTTTAAAGTTACAAGATAAAATTATTATCTATATTTTTCTAGTTTAATATTTATACATATATGAATCATTATAATCTAATATCAAAATTAAAAAAATATCCTAAACAATCATTTCCTGGCGGTGTAGATGATCCTAAATATAATCTAATTAATCAAGAACCTGACGATGGTTCTGTAAATACAGCTCCATTTCCTGCAGCAGAAACTCCATCAGACACAATTACTGGAGATACTGGCAACTCAAGAATTCCAAATACTCAAGTTCCTATAGATTCAAAAAATTTAAATGCAATTAGTGTTAAAGATTATACCAAAGAAATAAAAAATATACAAATTAAAGATCAAAATAAAAAAATAAACATTTCAAAACAAGAAAATATTCCGCCTAGTATAATAGAACCAATTCCATCTCCAATTGATCAGAAAATAATTAGAGAATATAATTCAAAAGGAATTTATTTTAAATCTAATTTAAATGCAATTAATAAAAGAGATAATTCTGGAAATATTACATTAATAATAAAGGATACTAATGGCTAGAGCAGTAGATACAAATAAACCAGAAGAAATAAAAGAAGTTGCAGTTCAAAAACAAGCTGAAAAAGAATTACAATTATTTCAAACTGCCGGCCGGCCTGCTAATCAAGAAGAATTAATAATATTTGAACAGATTAAACAAAATTATACTAATAGATCTGTTGTAAAAACAATTGACACCCAATTTAGATATTTTTCATTTCCTCCAAGTACAACTATTTCTGCAGATAATTTCGATGTTACATTACCTGACTTAAATTTATCAGAGTTTGGAATAGATCCAGTAAGTGGATTTCATCGTGTACCATTAGATCCAAATTTGGATAGAGGATCAAATGAATATAGAAAAATTAATTTATCATATGGAGATGGAAATAGTTGGAATATAACTACAGCAAATCCTCAAGGATATAAAGGCCCTAGAAGAATACCATTTGAACAAACATTATCTGGAACTCCATTAGGAGAACGTTTTGGGTTTGTTTTAACACCAGAAATTATTTCTTTAGTTAATGATACAAACAAAACTATAAAGTTTACAGTAGGATTTAGTGTTAATCAAAAAGAATCATCCGATCCTCTTCGTAATACTGGATATAACTTACAACTAGAACGAGATATGCCAACTAAATGGAGACGTAATAATAAAATAGGAGCAGATGGAAAACCAATATTTGGATCCACAAAACCAAGATCGTATCAAAGATCTCAAGATCATGCAAATTATATTGGATTTTCTGGTACTAGTTATTCCCAAATGTGGCCATATATTAAATTTGTATATATAATAGATCCAACTGATATGTTTGATTATGATACTTATTTTCTAACATTAGAAACAGGAGGGCCTTCTTGGTATTTACGAAGTTCAATGTTCTGGAATATTGAATTAATTGATGATCCTGGTAAAGGATTGATAGGATCAACTAGATCTAGAAATTATGGAAAAATACCAACAAATTATAGAACGGATATAGATTCGCCAAAAACATAATATGTTAAAACAATATTCAAATATAGAAAATATTAATAATGCAAGTAATGCAATAGCAGGAGAACGTTATAGTTCGATCGATAAATCTTTATTTAAGGATACATTATTTCCATATATACCAGTTACATTAACATCAGTAAATAGTTCTAATGAATTTCATGTATATTCTGGAGATTCATGGATTACTGCAAAACAAAATATAACATTAACAGATTATAATAAACAAGTATTTGATAAAACTGGTAATGAAATACAATTAAATCAGCCAGCTAAATTTAATATAACACAAACATTAAATGATTTAAAATTAACTAGTGGAAAATATAAGATAGTTTTAAACTTTTTTGAAAATATTATAGGAAGTTACAATAGACAATTATTAGCAATCGATGAAATATCTCCAGATAGAACAGAAATACGTTTACGAGCTATAGATGAAGCAAATCCACATTTTTTAGTTGCAATTAATCAATATATTAATAATATACAACAAACTTCATTAAATGATGATGCTCATGAAAGATATCTATTAAATTTTTCTAGAAATGAAACTGCATTATTTGTTAATAGTGTTGTTGTTGGAAAATATCTATTTGTAAAATTATATAAACCAATTTCTAGAAATATAGAGAAAAATTTTAAATGTTGGATAGTACGTGAAAATAAACTACCGTATATTGATAATATATCTATAACTGAATTAATACAAGATGTAACATTTAATGTAATATCTGGAGTAAATTGGTATGCTTCTGCAGAACAAAATACATCAAATGCAACATCATTAAAAAATTGGAATGATTTATTAGGATCTTCTTTACAAACATCTCAACAAATTATTGATTCATATTTTTCAGGAAGTTTATCTGGAGTTAAATTAAATATTGATTATACAGATTTTAATAATTTTATATTTTATAGTTCAGCTACAGAACGATTAGCTAATTTTAAATATAAAGTTGAATTATTAGAATATTATAACGCTCAATCTGCGTCAATTGCATCTGTATCTGGATCTGATGCTCGTTTAAATGCTATACAAAATAAAACATTATATACTAATTTAATAGGAGGATTTGATCAATTTGAACAATTCTTATATTATCAGTCTTCATCAGGATTATTTACTTATGATCTTCCATTAGAAACTCCAACAGTTGAATTTGTAACAGGTAGTTATATTACACCAGTACCAAAAAGTAACTCTACATATCCATATCAATTATATTCAGTTACTAGTAGTAATTTTGAAAATTGGTATAATGGATTATATGATAGTGCATCGATATATGATTTACGAAATAATAATCGAATTATAAGAAATGTTCCAGAATTTATGTTGTTGGATGAAAACAACGAACAATTATCTAGTTTTGTTAACATGTTAGGTCAACATTATGATATATTATATACTTATATCACTGAAATGACAAAAATTAATTCTAGAGAGGAACATCCTAAAATTGGAATGCCTAATGAATTATTATATACTGTTGCAAAACAATTTGGATGGAAATTAACAAATGGCGGACAATCTGATGATTTATGGAAATATACGTTAGGAACTGATATTAATGGAACTCCATTAACTGGATCTAATACTGTAGGAGATCCTTCGTTACCTAGTAGAGATATTGCTTTTCATACATGGAGAAGAATTGTTAATAATATACCAGGATTATTAAAATCAAAAGGAACAAAGCGTAGTATACAAGCATTATTAGCATGTTATGGAGTACCACAATCATTAATAACAATTCAAGAATATGGAGGACCAAGAATTGCAAGGCCTCCGGTATATGAAAAATTAAACTTTGATTATTCTTTAAATTTAATACAAAATACAGCTGGAACTGTTCGTGTTGATTATAATCAACCAATTGGAAGTGTTGAATTACGTTTTAGAACAGACAATGTTTTAACAAATCCAACTATTCCTGGAACAATGAATTTATATTCAATTGGTGGAAATGATGTAACTATTGAATTTAGTAGAGGTACATTAGGAACAATACAAATTAATGGAACTTCATCTGCAGATATGGAATTATTTGATGGAGGGTATGTTAATACTTTATTGCGTACTGGATCTAATGGTAGTCTAGAAATAGTAGCAAAAAAATCAAAATATGGTAAAATTGTTGCTAGTGTGTCTGCTTCTGCTACTGCTAGTTTTTCAAATCCTGGAAGTATGATAATTGGGGGAACACAAGGAGGAAGTCGTTTACAAGGACAAGTTCAAGAATTACGACTTTGGACGGGTAGTTTATTAGATTCTCCTTTTTCTAATCATACTAAAGCTCCATCTGCATATGATGGAAATGTTAGTGCATATGATGAACTAGTATTTAGAACTCCATTAACTCAAAATGTTAATCATTCTGAAACTTCTAGCTTAACAGGAGTACAACCTATTGCATCTACTATATCTGCATCATTTACAAATTGGACAAATAATAATCCATATGACTCAATCGAAGAAACATATTATTTTGATGGAATATCATTAGGTGGTGGAACATTTGATGATAATAAAATTCGATTAGAATCTACTACATTAACAGGAACATTGAACACAGAAAATCGTGTATCATTAAATCAATTTGACACTGCTCCATTGGATTCGAATCGATTAGGAGTATTTTATTCTCCACAAACAATGATTAATGAGGATATTATTGCACAATTAGGGTTTACTATTTTAGATGATCTTATTGGCGATCCTTCGAATGATAATAAATATACATATCCTGATTTAATTAATACATCTAGAAATTATTGGAAAAAATATGCTGATAAAAATGATATGAATGCATATTTAAGAATCTTTTCTTTATTTGATTTATCATTTTTTAAACAACTAGAACAATTAATACCAGCTCGAGTAGATAAAACATTAGGAGTATTAATACAACCTACAATTATTGAACGTAGTAAAGATACTTCATTAGCTAGAATTTCAAAATTAGATCAACATTATACTAGTAGTATTAATGTATTAGATATATTAGATCTTACTAGTAGTGTCAATAATTATTCTCAATCTATTGAATTAATACCAGACGACATTTTACAACCTGAAATTATAGATTATAGCGGTAGTCTTGATATTTCAAAAAATAGTGTATTAAAAACTACTAGTAGCTTTGAAGATATAATTAGTATTCTAGATCTTAGTAATCCTGGTAATATATCAAGTAGTTTTACAGAATTTAATGCAATAATAAACGAACGATCGAATAGATTTGATGGAACTATATATAAACATAGATATTTAATTTTATCTGGAAGTACATATATTACAGGATCTACTCCATATTGGGAAAGTGAAGCAATACTTCCTTTTATTTCTGGAAGTAGATTATCAGAGTTTGCAAAAACATCATATTCTTCTTCATCTGGAATTACATTACGTACAGCTGAACATCAAGATTATTTACCACGTGGTATTGCAAATCATAGATTTAATGGTTGTAAAATTACTAGTCCAGATTTTAATGTTAATTCTAAAGATACTCCAGATGGTAAACCTGTTGTTGAATTTGTTGAAACTAGCGGTAATCGTATTATAACTCAACAACCTGGAATAGAAGGAAATTTTGATATACGAGAATAAAATTAATTTTTTTAATAACGTAATATTTATATAAAAAAAGGAAATCAATGGGATACTTAGATAATACTTCTGTTACTGTAGATGCAATTCTTACTAATAAGGGTAGAGAATTGTTAGCTAAAGGAGACGGATCTTTTAATATAACTCAGTTTGCATTAGCAGACGATGAAATAGATTATGATTTATGGAATCCTAATCATTCATTAGGATCTGATTATTATGGCATAGTTATTGAAAATATGCCGTTAACGGAAGCAATACCTGACGAAACTCAAGCTATGAAAAGTAGATTATTAACATTAGATAATAATACTACAACGAGAATACCAACTGTACAAGTAGACAAAACATCTTTAACATTGAATACAGGTCAATCAGCTATAATACAAGCTTCTACATTTGGTTTAAATAATGCAAATTCTACATTTGGTTATTCTGCAATTCTTTCTGATTCGTCTGTTGCTATAATTAATCCTGCACCAGACAATGAAATTACTAGTAATATTTTACCAACAGTACCTAGTATATCGGCAAATGCAGAAGCAACAAGTATTGCTTCATTAAGTCAAGGAGCATTTAGAATAGTAGGAAAACAATTAGCAAGAGATAAAACTGCTACAATTACTATTATTGGTAATGAAACAGGCGGAAGTACAACTGTTAGTGTAACCGTTAAAGCTGCTAATTTAGCAACAACCCAAAGAGGTTAATAGGAGTTAAAATGAATACAATAATAGATAATTTAAAAAAATTACCAAATCAAAGTCAACGAGGTAGAAGAGAAAGATCTAGAAGAAGAGAAGAAAGAAGAAGAGAAAGATCTAGAGAAAGAGAAATAATAGAAGTACCAAGAGAACTTCCTATTGAACGAACACCTGTAAGACGTGAGCCTCCTATAGAAAGACCAGCTCCAATTCCAGAAGCTTTAGAGCCAACCGTTGTAATTGAAGATCCAATAACAGGAGGAGAAATTGATCCTTCTACAATTGATGAAATTAGAAAAGAAGCTGTTAATGACTATGTAGCTCAAGTACAAAATCAAAATACTATTATAAATGGTGGAAAAACATTTCAAATATTTGATATATCAGGAGAAAATGGAGATATAATTGAAGCTTCAAAAGAAACTGTAACTGCAGGTTTATGGAGTGATAATTTAGTTGAGTTATCAAATTATTTTACTCAATCAATGAGTCAAGCACAATCACAATATTATGTAAATGTTTTACAAAAAGAACAAAATGAAACCGGGTCTGCTGTACAATATGCAATTGCATATGGAAATGCAGTAGGAAGTGGTTCTTCAACTAATGGTAGTGTTGACGATGCTCCATCAAAAGCAATTTATAGTCAATACAGACAATTATTATTAAATAAAGATGTTACTAGATTTTCAACTCCTCAATCTGGAAGTACTGATTCTATATATATTATTAACTTCCAAAGAAATCGTACTAAAGATAAATTAGATCCAGGAAATTTTGAAATTCCGTTAATAGGTATAGATTCTAGAGATACTGATGCAACTGGTAGTATAATAGTTAGTGCCGGAACTGGCTCTATTACATTAATTGATGATTCTACAATTACATCTGCATCTAATGAAGATTCTGGAAATGTTTATCATATTGTTTCAGGAAGTATAGCAAATGGCGTTTATAATTCAGCATCGCCTGATTATTATGGAGTAGTTTATCCAGATCATAGTACTATTATATTAGATGGAAATTTATTAGATCAACGTTTAGGATTTAAAACTAATACAGGATCAAATTCGCAAGGAAGTAATCATTATGGATTACATGCTTCAATTTCAGGATCATATTTAACTGGATCTCATGGATTTAAGGCTAGAAATAAAGAAACTGTATCAAGTACTTTTTATTTTGTTAGAGTTAAAAATGGAGACTTTAATTACTCAAATAATGCAACATATATTACCGGCGATCAAGGTGATATTAAACAAGATGAATTTATTGGCGATCCTAAATCTTATATAACTACAATAGGATTGTATAATGATTCTAGAGAATTATTAGCAATTGCAAAATTAAGCAAACCTTTAATAAAATCTAAAAAACGTGAATTAAATATTCGAGTAAAATTAGAATATTAATAACTGATTCTATCCCCGTTATATTTATAATAAAAGTATAGCGGGGTTTTACTAGTATGCCAAACATAATAAAAGATAAAAACGGAACACACCCACAAGTTTTTAAACGTGTTGATAAATCAGACACGAAAATTACTCCTATAGAGATTAACAAATTATTTACGTTAACATCGGGAAGTGAAATAAATTCAGGTAACCCAGATGATAACAATAATGATTATATGGTTATGTTTGCAAACTATGTACCAGGAACTCCAGAAATTAATCAATATGGCGAAGCTTATTTATTTAATACTCCTGAAGATAAAACATTTAGAAAAAATTTAAATGGATCATATTCATTTTCAGTATATCATTCATTAAATAAATTATTTTATAAGTATAAAAATGATGTATTTAAAACTCATGGAGTGTTAACACCAATAGATAAATCTACAAAAATTTTATATCAATCAGCTTCAGTCTTTAGTATACCACAATTAAAAATGGGATTGAAAATAAAAAATGAGTCATTTATTTATAGTGGATCTGTAAATTTACAATCTGATAAATATGAAAATATTATTGATTCTGCTATTGATACTAGTTCATTTGTTAATGATGAAACATTTTATGAAGGATTTAATGAATATTTTGATATTACTAGATTTAATCTTACAGCTGAAACTGGAGATAAAGGACAATCATTTCCGTTAAATCCTATATATAAAAAGAGTTCAGTAACTCAATCATTATCTTTTATACCAGGTATAACTACAACAAATGGTTCTGAAGATACTATAGGATATGCTGCATTTTTTACAGGATCATCGTTTATAAAAACAGGTATTAATGGAATATATGATCGTGATCATGATTATGCAATATCGTTTTATATATGTAGTGCATCAAATAAAAATAGTTTTGATGATAATATAATATCAAAAACATTAAATGATCAATATGGACAATATCCATTTAGAATATATTTAAGTTCAGGTCAAATTAAATATTCAATTGCTGCTAGTACAAATTTAAAATTTGAACTTGTATCTGATACATATGTTACTAGTAGTTGGACTCATGTTGTTTGTCAAAAAACTGGTAGTACTATGCAAATGTATATAGACAATGTATTACATAAATCAGTATCTTCTGATTCGTTATTACCAACTGATGAAATACAAAGCTTTCATACTGCGTCTGGAAATATAAGTAATCAATATGATGTTCAAATAGGAGGATTTGCTGCAAATAATAGAAATTTAAATGGAATATTAGATGAAGTTAGAATATATAATAAAGGATTAACTTCTACACAAATTTCTTCATTATCAGATAGAACAGAAGGAGGAACTGTATTACAAACAAATCGTGTTGGAAATGCATTTCATAATAACGGAATATTTGTTATAACAAGTCCTGATTATAGATACAATAATATTTTAGATTATGCATATACATCTAGTTATAAAAGTACAATAAATATTTTTGAATTTAGCACATTATGTAAAATAGATGCTGGAGACTTTAATTTAACTACAAATCATTCATCATTAAAAGATGATAATGAGACATATTTAACTCATGTTACATCTAGTAATTTTCAACCATATGTTACAACTGTTGGATTATATAACGAATATGCTCAATTATTAGCAATTGGAAAATTAGCAAACCCAATTAAAAATAGGAATGATATTGATACAAATATATTAGTTAGAGTTGACTTAGATCAAGATCAATTTACAAATACTAAAGATACAAATGAATTTGATTAAACTAACAAACATATTAAAAGAAATTTCTGAAATTGAATCAGAAAGAATATTGTCAAAAATACGAAATAAAAATTTTCAATTTTTTGATAGTGGAGATAATGGAAAAGTTTATACTATAGATGGTGAAGATTTATTAATGAAAATAACATCAGAACCAGATGAAGTAGCAGTTGCAGACGTTATTGTTGGACAATATGATAAATATAATGCATTTATTCCAGTAGTTTATACAGATAATAATAAAATGTATATTATGAAGCGAGCGAGTAAATTATCATCATCTATGTTTACAGAAATAGAAAATTTTTATGAAAATTATAAAAATTATGCAAGACAACAAGGTATTGAAACAAGTATTTTTGAATATTTTAATAATGATGGAGCTAGAAATATTAATCAAAATCTTGCAAGTTTTATAAGTGCATTAGAACAACAAGTTAAAGACACAGGAATTGGCGATTTAGAATTATCATTAGATTTTAAACCAGATAATATTATGAACTGGAATGGTAATTTAGTAATGGTTGATTGGTAAAGGAAAAAAAGTTATGAAAAATCATTGGCATTCAAATAATAAACAACGCCAAGCGGCGTATAAGTATGGATATAGATCTGGATTAGAATTAAAAGTTGCAGATCAAATAAAAGAAGCAAAGTATCCAGTAAAATATGAAACAGAAACATTACAATATATTGTTCCTCAAAAAAATTCAAAGTACACACCTGATTTTATTTTTATAAAAAAGAATGGTAAAACAATGTATATTGAAACTAAAGGAAGATGGACAAGTACTGATAGACAAAAAATGAAACATATTTTAGCATCTAATCCAGATATTGATTTACGAATTATATTTCAAAATCCAAATCAAAAAATATCAAAAGGATCAAAAACAACATATGAAATGTATGCAACTAAAATTGGAATAAAATATGTTGCAAAAAAAGATATGCCAAAAGAATGGTTAAACGAATGTTGTAAAATAGATGAAGAGCCAAAAAAAATTAATTTGTTAAACAATTGGTTGGATAATTGAAAAATAATCATTATTTTTTTAATGTAAGTTAATAAAAAGATGAAATCGTTTAATATAATGTATATTATTAAATGATGAGTCGTTAGACCGATTAATTGTGTCTAACATATATTATAATAAGCCAATTATTTTGATCTTTCAGTAAATTTTCTTATAATAAATTATATGACAAATTTAAAACTACTTCAACTCTTAGAGTCTGTTTTAGGTAAAGGTAAGCAAACATCTGGTAATAATATTGCGTTTTTCTCTCCATTTACATCACATTATAAACCTAAATTAGAAATTGATATTAATACTGATAATAACGGTCAGAATCCATGGCATTGTTGGATATCTGATAAAAAAGGTAGATCAATACATTCTTTATTTAAACAATTAAATTTGTCAAAAGATAAATTTGAAAAATTAGGTAAAATAATTGAACGGTCGAAATATAGAAATAATTCTACAGAAATATCAAAAAAAGAAGAACAAATTCAATTGCCAGAAGATTTTAAACCACTTTGGTTAAAAAACAATACTCCAGATTATCGTAATGCAATATATTATTTACAAAAACGTAAAATAACAATATTTGATATAATTAGATATAGGATTGGATATGCTGATAACGGCCCATATTCTGGTAAAATAATTATTCCTAGTTATGACGAAAATGGACAATTAAATTATTTTGTATCTAGAGCATTTTATGAGAATGATCCATATAAACATAAAAATCCAAAAGTTTCAAAGGATATAATAGGATTTGATATGTTAATTAATTGGAATGAACCAATTACATTATGCGAAGGAGCATTTGATGCAATTACAATTAAAAGAAATGCAATACCATTATTTGGAAAACAAATTAATCCAAAATTACGAATGAAAATTATAGAAGAAGGCGTTAAAGAAATTAATATATGTTTAGATAATGATGCAATTGTTAATGCAAGAAATATAGCAAAAACATTTATGGGAGAAGGAATAAAGGTTCATTTAGTCAAATTAGACAAACAAGATCCGAATGAATTAGGATATAAAAAAATTACTGAAAAAATTCAAGACACGTATCAATTTTCTTTTGAAGAAATGATGCATATGGAAATAAATTCACTATGGAAATAAAAACATTAAAAACAAATATAACTTCAATTGACAAGATATTTCATATATCTGATGTTCATATTCGTACACTAAAACGTCATAAAGAATATGAACAAGTATTTGAAAATTTATTTTTACATATAGCACAACATGCAACAAATCAAAGTATTTGTGTATTAACTGGAGATATTGTACATTCAAAACTAGATATGTCGCCGGAGTTAATTAACATGTTAACTAAATTTTTTAATGGATTCCATTTACCTACAATTGTTATATTAGGAAATCATGATATGAATTTAAATAATTTATATCGATTAGACGCATTATCTCCAATATTAGATGTTATTAATAATGATAATATATATTTTATAAAAGATAATGGATTATTTAAATTTGCTAATGTTGTATTTAATCATATGGCAGTTGATGTAGCTCCAAAAGATTATATTCAAGCAAAAGATTTTGATGCTCATTACAAGATAGCATTACATCATGGAGCTGTACATAGTGCTAAAACAGATATAGGATTTCAAATATCAAACGAACATGTAACTACTGAATTATTTGAAGGACATGACTTAACATTACTAGGCGATATACACAAACCTGCACAGTTCTTAAACACCCAAAGAACAATTGGATATCCTGGGTCATTAATACAACAAAACCACGGAGAAGCACTTAATCACGGTATATTAGTATGGGATTTACCAGATCGTACGTCTGAATTTATTGAAATAGAAAATGAATATGGATATGTTACATTTGAAGTGGATAATGGTAAAATTATTAACTCTCCTAAACGTGTTCCTAATAAACCTAGAGTACGAATTAAATTTAATGATACTGATGCAGCTGATATTAAAAAATTAATTGCAACTATTAGAAAAAAATATAAAGTTCAAGATATATCTATACAACGATCTGCAAATCATATTGATAATAACCAAAATGGATCGATTGCAATTGGTAATGTTAGAGATGTAGAACATCAAAATAATTTAATAACAACATTTATTGAAGATAATTATCCTGAAGCAGATAAAAAAGAATTAGATGCTATACGACATATTAATAGAACAATTAATTCAAAACTGCCAGTTTTAGAATCAGTAAGAAATGTAACATGGCATCCAGTTTCATTCGAATTTAATAATATGTTTTCATATGGAGAAAATAATAAAGTAGATTTTTCAAAATTGTCAGATGTTATAGGTTTATTTGCAGCAAATGCATCTGGTAAATCTTCTTTATTAGATGCAATAACATATACAATATTTGATAAATGTAGTAAAACAAGTAAATCAAAAGAAGTTTTAAATAATAAAAAATCTGGATTTAAAGGTGTATTTAAGTTCATGTTAAATAATAAGTTATATACTATTGAACGAGAAGGAATAACATTAAAACATGGTCATGTAAAAGTAAATGTTAATTTTTATAATGAAGATCAAAATTTAAATGGCGAAGAAAGAAGTGATACAAATAAAAGTATTAGAAGATATTTAGGAACATATGATGATTTTATTTTAACTGCATTTTCATTACAAGCAGACAATAATAATTTTATAGAAAAATCTCAACGTGAAAGAAAAGATTTATTATCACAATTTTTAGATACTACTGTATTTGAGCAGTTATATCATTTAGCATCAGAAGAAATAAAAGAAACTTCTGGTAAATTAAAAGAATATAAGAAAACTGATTTTGGTTTAATTATACGAGATTCGGATGATATAATTTTAAAAAATCAGGATAAAATTATTGAATTAGAAAAAAATGATACCAATTTACAAGAATCTAGAAATGACTTACAAAATAAAATTGTAGAATTAATTGAAACAAAACAACCTATATCATATGACGGACCTTCTATAAAAAAATTAGAAAATGAAGAATCTATATTAATAAAAGACATTGAAAAAATAAATTCAAATACATTAATATTAGAAGATAAAATTAATACTATAAAATCTAATATATCATCATATCAAAATACAATTAATAAAAATCAATTTAAAAAAATATCAAGTGAATTATCAGAAATTATTAATAAAAAAGATATAGTATCAAATGAAATAAGTACATTAACAAGTTTAATATCTTCACAAAAAAAGAAAATAGATCATTTAAAAACGCATGAATATGATCATACATGTAAATATTGTATTGAAAATATATTTGTAAAAGATGCTTTAGAAGCAGAGAAATTACTTCCTGGAAATAAATTACAATTAAAAAATAAAATAGGAGCATCTGAATTCTTTCAACAACGAATCGATAGGTTAAATTCGTCAATTCATGAATATCAAGAAAAAATAAATTTAAAAAATTCAATTGAAAAATTGGAATTACAATTACAAATATTAGAAAGTGATATACAAACAAAAGAATCTGAGTTAGAAACAAATGCTGAAAGACAAGAATTATTTAAAAAGAATGAATCTGCAATTATATTTAATGAATCTATAGATACAAAAATAGATTCTAAAAAGAAACTTATATTAGAAACTACTGAATTAATAAAAAATATAACAAATAAGATTAAATCAAATCATGGTGAAATTGAAGTTGCTAAAACAAAAAAGAAAACAGCTTTAGAGCAATTAGATACATATAAACAATTAGAAACAGAATATAAAGCATATGAATATTATTTACACTCAGTAAAGCGAGATGGTGTTCCATATGAACTAATTAAAAAAGCATTGCCTAAAATTGAAACTGAAATAAATAATGTTTTAAATCAAGTAGTAGATTTTAATATGGTATTAAATACAGATGGTAAAAATATTAATGGTTATATTATATACGATGAAGATAATTTTTGGTCATTAGAATTAACATCTGGAATGGAAAGATTTATATCATCTCTAGCAATTCGTGTAGCATTAATTAATGTGTCTGCATTACCAAGACCAAACTTTATAGCTATTGACGAAGGATGGGGTAGTTTAGATAGAGAACATATTTCTGCCGTTACTAACTTATTTGAATATTTTAGAACAAAATTTGACTTTTCTATTATTATATCTCACGTTGAATCCATGAGAGATATGGTAGACAATTTAATTGAAGTAAATAAAATAGAAAATTTTAGCCAGATTCTACATACTTAATATTTATTAAAAAAGAAGTATGTACGAAAATGCCAAGAAAACGAAGATTAAATAATCCTAATTTATCTGACAGATTAGTATTTTTTACTGATACATCAGATACATCTCCAGATATATTTCGAATAACTGAATTTCCTACAAGATTAACTGCAGGAAAAAATATAATAAAGTTACAAGGAAATCAAAATTCATTAGTATCTGGAGCATTTATTGAAGTTCAAATTGATGATGCTAATGGAAATCCTATATATAATGAAATACTTAATTATTTAGAAGATGATGGATCTCGAGTTATAGTATTTTATATATATCCTGATACTCCAGAAGGAGATGCAATAATAACATTAGGAACTGAAATATTTCAAATAAACGGAAATTTTGTTCCATTTGAATTTCAAAAACGTATTAATGCAACATGGTCCAAATCTGTTCCTGTTGCTCCTACAGTACAAAATAGTAGTGAAATTATATTTACAAACGAGCCTACCGTAACAATAGAAGAACAAATTTCTGTACAATTAGATAGATCCTATTCTGGAAGCTTACAGACAACAACATATGATATAGGAACTGTTAAGTACATAGAACATAATAATAATCCAAAAATTATAATAACCGGTGGACAATTTACCGGAGACATGAAAAATGGTACTTTAACTGTTACAAATCCTACAAATCCTAGACCTACCCCAAACTTTATACCAGATTCGACTCCTGTATACACTTCAAAAATATTAAAAGTATTAAATGATACAACATTAACATTAGAAACACCATTTACATTTTTAACAAGTCAAAGTTTATCTATACAAAAATATAATGAATTTGATAATTCTGCATATTCAATTGAATATAATGTATCTCCAGAATTTACTCCAACACAAAATTCTCAATCATTTGCATTAATGCAAGTTAAAAACTTAGATCCTCAATCAGGAGATGTTTCAAGATTAAAATTATATGCTAGTAATGATGGTACAATTGGAGATTATGAATTAATTAATGATATTGACTTAACACCAACAGAAATATTTGTCGATGCAACTGGATCTGATTTGCCTGATATATCTATAGGATTTTTTACTTCACAAAGTATTATTAATGAATATTGGGAAGGAAAAACATTTTTAGATAAAACTGAAGTTACTGCTCCAACATTGCTTTGGTCAACGAGTTCATTAAATAATGCATTAGTAGTTACTAGTTCAGTCGATATATCATTACCAACAAGTGTACATATAGTTAAATCAATTGATTCTATTGCAGGAGTTTTTGTAAAAGATTCACAATATAAAATACAATTTGATGCAATTGCAACACAACTTATTCCAGGACAAGATTCTAAAGTTTCAATATATCTATCAGGATCATCATTTAATTTTGATGGAACAGATCCTTTAAATTTAGAACTACCTATAAATATAGGTAAAAAAATTGGAGAAGTTGTAACTACAGAAACAAACAAACGATATGATGATGTAAATTTTATATTTGAAGCAGATCAAGATGGCCATGGATCAGTATTATTTGTAATTGAAAACGGAAAATGGCAGTTATCTGAAGTACAAACATTATCAAATTCAGATTTTGGATTTACAGAAAATTATACTAGACTACGAACATTGATACCAAATCATCATAAAAATGGAAATCAATTATCATTTAAATTAGAATATTATAATATATTAGGCTCTAAAAGTAAAACAGTTAGTTTTATAGGAAATAAACCATTTGATGGAGGTAACAGATATATCGATGGTGATTTTTCAATGTTAACTGGATCATTAACAGTTGCAGATTCTTTAAATTCAGGAGTTGAAATAGTAGGACTTAAAAACACCGGATATATCAGATCATTAGGATACGAAGGATTTAATCAAGCTACAGGCTCTGGAGGCGGATTTTTATTATTTTCAGGATCTGCATTACCATTACAAACAGAAACAACATATAATGGTGTAGGACTAGAATTAGTTGCAGATTCAAATAATTTCTTTAAATATAGAACCGATCCTAGTATTTTAGATATTAGAACTCAAACATTTTTTCTAGGAGATTCATCTTCACAATTTATACAAGGCGGAAATGGAGAATTAGAAATATCTTCTTCTGGATATCATATACAAACAACAGGAGATATAACAGCATCAAGAATTTTAATCGAAGGAGGAACAATTACAGATAATGTTTCTATACTTGGATCAGTTTCTGCTAATAGTATTTTAACTCCTGCTACAATAGGCGGATCTCCAGCAAACGAATCAAATGCATCATCATCAATATCAGATCAAGGATTTGCTAAATTTGTATCTGCTTCTATTGCCGGATTTGTTGTAAATACTGAAGAAATAAAATCTGCAGACGAAGAACTACGATTAAAATCTGGAGGACAAATTACTGCGTCTAGAGTGTTATTAGAAGGCGGAACGATTACCGATGGTGTAACAATATTAGGATCAGTAACAGCAAATAGTATTAGAACTCCAGCATTAATTGGAGGATCTCCATCTACAGAAACAAATTCATCATCATCTATTAAAGCAGACGGGTTTGCAAGATTTGTATCAGCATCAATTGGAGGTTGGGCAATTACTACGGCTTCGATCGAAGGCGGTAACTTAATAATGAAGCCCGAAGGTATTTTACAAACTAGAGATTTTGCTAGTGGTTTTAAAGGATGGAAAATATCATCTGAAGGAAACGGAACAGCAGAATTTGAAAATGTAAGAATAAGAGGTACATTAAGGACGACTACATTTGAGAAAGAATCAGTAAACGCAGTTGGTGGACAATTATGGGTAACTAATGCTACAACAATATCAGGATCAAATGTAACAGCAAACGATGCAACAATGTCTGTAGCTAATGCTAGCGGATTTACTCTTGGAGAAATTTTATTAGCTAAAAAAGTAGATGGAACTGGATTTCAAACAGAATATCTTTTATTAGAATCAGCATCAGTAGATGGTGACAATTCAAATGCAGATGAAGTGTTTGGACGAATATATGTTCAAAGAGGGTATGGAAGTGGGTCTCAAGGAAGTTTTGTAGGAGACTTAGCATCAACTTCTCAATCATATGATGAAGGACAAGTTATTGTATCAACAGGATTAAGCAGTAGTGGTTATATTAAAATGAATGCAAATCCTAGAGATTCAAATACTCCATTTATTGATATTGTAGAAAGAACGGGTAGTGGATTATATGATGTTGAATTGCGTAGCAGATTAGGAGATTTAAGTGGTTTAGCTAATTCATCATATGTATTTGGAAATCCAAGTCCAGGTTTTGGATTAGCAACAGATAATGTATTTTTACAAGGAGGAATAATTGCAAAAACAGGATCTATAGGCGGAATAGAAATGGAAGCCGGTAAATTATATATTGGAGCTGGTAATCATGCAAATTCAGATACTGGTTTTTATGTAGATTCTGGATCAAATTTTTCATTAGGAGATAAATTAACATGGAACGGATCATCATTAGTTGTACGAGGTCAGTTAAGATTAGAATCTGGTGAAAATGTACAAGATGCAATAAATGAAGCAACAGCATCAAATACAGCTAAATCATTAATACTAACAACAGATTCACAAGTATTTGCATTTCCATCTGCTTCTTCTTTATCTGCAGATCCTTCAAAAATAATATTTAACATAGCACAACAAAATTTATCATCTAGTATTTCAGCTAGTAATGTTACTATTACAACAGCACAAGATTCTACAATAACAAATTTTAGTTTTGATACTGGAAGTATAACATCAAATTCTTCTGGATTATTTAGTGGGGTTGTTAGTGGAAGTATAACATTTGCCGGCGCAACCAATGCAGGAGGATTGGCATCTACAAAAGCAAATTTACCATTAACAATTGAAACATCAGGAGATGGATTATCAGATTCTACTACAATATTTAAAATTGAAGGTGGGTCATCTGGAGTTTCTGGATCAGATGGAGCAGCTGGAGTTGATGCAGTAACTACATTCTTAACAAACGAGTCACATACATTTGCTGCAAATGAATCCGGCGCTATATCATCATTTGTTGGTGGTACAACTGATATGATTGTATTTGAAGGTATTACCAATGTAACAAGTAGTTATTCATTTTCAAGAACAAATGGTACTGGAGTTAGTTCTAATATAGTTAATAATACTATTACGGTAACTGGATTAACAGGAGATACCGGATCAATTGATATAACAGCAACTAGCGGTAGTACATCATTAACTAAAATAATGTCATTAGCTAAATCAAAAGCTGGTTCAGATGGTTCAAATGGATCTGATGCAAAGTTAATTTCAGTAACATCTGATTCACAAGTATTTTCTTTTCCTAGTGCATCGTCAAATGATGCTATTGATAATGATATATTAGTAATAATTAATCATCAAAATTTATCTAGTTCACCACTTCCGGCCAATATTACTATAAAAGATTCTGGCGGTACTACAATAACTAATCCTACATTTATATCATCATCAACATCTGGAACTGGACAAATTAGTGGATCTATTACTTTTAGTGGAACTCTAGGTGGAGATAAAACAAAATTACCAATTTCAATTGAAGTAGAAAAAGAATCAGTTAGTGATATAACTAGAATTTTTAAAATCGAAGGCGGAAGTGATGGAATAACTGGAGCTAATGCTAAATTATTAACAGTAACATCTGATTCACAAGTATTTTCATTTGTGTCAGCATCTTCTAATACTGCTACTGATAATGATATATTATTTATTATTAATCAACAAAATTTATCAACTCCTATTGATAGCTCAGAAATATCAATAACTACTGCAAATGACACTACAGTAACTGGATTTTCATTAAATACAGATGTTGCAAATAATTCTGGATTATTTACTGGAGAAGTGTCTGGTAGTGTAACATTTACTGGAGCTTTGTCGTCTGGCGGATTAAATTCTGACAAAACAAATTTACCTATAACTATTACAGTAACATCTGGATCATTAACTGATACTACAAAAATATTTAAATTAGATGGCGGTAGTTCTGGAGCTGACGGATCAGACGGAGTAGACGGAGTTACTGCATTTTTAACTAATGAATCTCATACTTTCCCTGCAGATCAAACCGGTGTTATTGCTTCATTCGTAGGTGGTAATACAGATATGGAAGTATTTGAAGGTATTACTAACGTAACTTCTAATTATACATTTACTGGATCTAATTCAAATGGAATAACAGCAACAAGCTCAAGTAATTCATTAACAATTACAGGAATGACAGTTGATTCTGGATCAGTTAATTTTACAGCTAAATCTGCTAGCGTATCAATTACTAAAGTAATGTCCCTTGCAAAATCTAAACAAGGTGAATCATCAATAACTGCTTTTTTGACAAATGAGTCCCAAACATTTCCAGCTAATTCATCAGGAGTAGTATCAAGTTTTGCAGCTGGTACCACTGCAATGGAAGTCTTTAACGGATTAACTAATGTTACTTCAAGTTTTACATTTACTGGTTCAAATACTGACGGCGTTACTGCAACAAGCTCTAGTAATAATATCCAAATAACTGGAATGTCACATGATTCTGGATCTGTAACATTTACTGCTAAATCTGGTTCTGGAGCTAATGAAGTTTCAATATCAAAAGTATTTACATTAGCTAAATCTAAAGCAGGAGTTGATGGATCTGGAGCAAGTGCAATAATGATATCAGTAACATCTGACTCTCAAATATTTTCATTTGCATCCGCATCATCAAACGTTGCATTAGATGATGATATATTACTAATAATCAATCATCAAAATTTATCTAGTTCTCCGTTACCATCTGATATTACTATAAAAGATTCTGGAGGTACTACAATAACCAATCCTACATTTGTTTCTTCTTCTGCTACTGGTACAGGTCAAATATCAGGTAGTATAACATTTAGCAGTACATTAAGTGGAGATAAAACAAAATTACCAATTACTGTTGAAGTGTCAAAAGAATCAGTTAGTGATATAACAACTATATTTGGACTTAATGGAGGAAGTGATGGTACAGACGGAGTAAATGGAGCAACAGCTAAATCATTAGTAGCTTCTGTAGATTCTCAAGTATTTTCTTTCTTAAGTGCAAGTGATAATACAGCAGATCCTTCAGAAATTATATTTAGTTTCAATCAACAAAATTTAAATGCAGCTATTGGTAGTAGTGATATCACAATATCAACTGCAGGTGGAAATGTTACAAACTTTGATTTTGATAATAATAGCGTAACAAATTCAGGAGGTAATTTTAGTGGTATAGCATCTGGTAGTATATCATTTGCAGGAGCTTTAGATGCAGGTGGATTAGCATCTACAAAAACAAATCTACCAGTAACTATATCAGCTACAAAAAATAGTTTAACAGATATAATAAAAGTATTTAAAGTACAAGGAGGATCATCTGGGTCTGACGGATCAGATGGTACTGACGGTACAGATGCAGTAACAGCATTTTTAACTAATGAAGCACATACATTTGCAGCTCAAAATAATGGAACGATCGTTTCATTTATTGGAGGAACTTCAGATATGGAAGTATTTGAAGGAATTAATAATGTAACTTCTAATTACACGTTCACCGGGTCTAACTCAGACGGCGTTACCGCTACTAGTTCTAGTAATTCATTAACAATTACAGGTATGAGTCATGATAGCGGATCTGTTAATTTTACGGCTAAGTCCGCTAGCGTTAGTTTAACAAAAACTATGACACTAGCAAAATCAAAACAAGGTACTCAAGGTTTACAAGGTGATGATGCTAAATTATTAACAATTACTTCTGATTCGCAAGTATTTGCATTTCCTAGTGCATCATCAAATACTGCATTAGACGATGATATATTAATTATTATAAATCAACAAAATTTATCAGGTACCATCGGAACTGGTGACTTAATTATAAAAGATTCTGGAGGCACTACATTAAGTGATCCTACATTGATATCAGACGTTACTTCAGGTACTGGACAAGTTTCTGGTAGTATAACATTTAGTAGTACAGTTTCTGGAAATAAATCAAAACTTCCATTAACAATTGAAGTAAGTAAAGACTCATTAACAGATAGTACTCGTATTTTTAAATTAGAAGGAGGATCCTCCGGATCAGATGGCACTAATGGATCGGATGGTACTGATGCAGTAACAGCATTTTTAACTAATGAATCTCATACGTTTCCAGCAGATCAAACTGGTGCAATTGCATCGTTTGCAGGAGGTACTTCTGATATGGAAGTATTTGAAGGATTAACAAATGTAACAACTAACTATACATTTACCGGATCAAATACTGATGGTGTAACTGCTACTAGTTCTAGTAATAGTATAACTGTAACTGGATTAACAGTTGATTCAGGATCAATTAACTTTACTGCAAAATCAGCGAGTGTTAGTTTAACTAAAACAATGACTCTGGCTAAATCAAAACAAGGTGAATCATCAATAACAGCATTTTTAACAAATGAATCACAAACATTTCCTGCAGATTCGTCTGGAACTATTTCTAACTTTTCTGTAGGTAACACTACAATGGAGGTTTTTGATGGATTAACCAATGTAACTTCTAGTTTCACATTTACAGGATCTAACTCTACCGGAGTAACTGCAACTAGTTCTAGTAACTCAATTCAAATAACTGGTATGTCTCACGACTCTGGCTCTGTAACATTTACAGCAAAATCAGGATCTGGAGATGGAGAAATATCTATATCAAAAATATTTACATTAGCTAAATCAAGAGCTGGTTCAGATGGAGCAGCTGGTTCTAGTGCAAAATTAATTACAGTAACAACTGATTCACAAATATTTTCGTTTGCTTCATCATCTGCAACAGATGCATTAGATAATGATATATTATTTATTATTAATCAACAAAATTTAGATTCAGCTGTTGTATCTGGTAATATTACAATAAAAGATGTAGGAGGAAATACTTTAACAAATCCTTCTTTAATTACAAATGTAACATCTGGAACTGGCCAAGTTTCTGGTAGTATTACTTTTAGTGGAACATTAGGTGGAGATAAATCAAAACTACCAGTTACTATTGATGTATCTAGAAATGGCGTTAGTGATACAACAAGAATTTTTAAAATAGAAGGCGGATCATCTGGTTCAGATGGTACTAACGGATCAGACGGACAATCAGCAATAACTGCATTCCTTACAAATGAATCTCATACATTTCCTGCTTCTTCAGACGGTACAGTTTCAGATTTTTCTTCTGGCACAACTGAAATGATTGTATTTTTAGGTCTAGAAAATGTAACATCGAGCTTTACATTTACAGGTTCTAATTCAACTGGTGTAACTGCTACTAGTTCTAGTAATAGTATAACAGTTACAGGAATGGCTCATGATTCTGGATCAATTAATTTTACTGCAATTAGTGGTAGTGTTAGTTTAACTAAAACTATGAATTTAGCTAAATCAAAGACTGGAGAGTCTGGTAGCACTGCAAAAACATTGATAGGAAGTTTAGATTCTCAAGTATTCACATTTTTAAGTTCTTCAGATAAT
>Ga0181405_1000055_pt1 | contig 35124 bp, 50 predicted proteins | sample 28SPOviralmetaG_FD_130134 | JGI IMG/M metagenome (GOLD analysis project Ga0181405, IMG submission 130134) | Marine viral communities from the oligotrophic San Pedro Time Series (SPOT) site, San Pedro Channel, CA, USA - 28 SPOT_SRF_2011-11-29 | ecosystem: Environmental > Aquatic > Marine > Strait...
GAGCTGTCTATGTACATAGCAGTTGAATTGTTAGGTTTAAACTCGATAAAACTATCAGTGTCTATAATTAGACCTGTACTGCTTAATTGTAAAAATGCTCTTAATGTTCCTGCTGTATTATGAAAATTTAATGAAGATGAATCTCCATAAGTTTTTATTACTCCATTATTAAATATTTCAAATACTTTATGTAAACTTCCTCCATAAGTTCTTTTCATTACAAAAGCATCAGTAGAATTACTATCTGAGGCAGTTGTTATTTGCATACCATAAGGACTATTGCCTGTGTAGTTTAAACCCCAATTATCAGTTGCATCAGAAATCCAAAGTCTATCTGTACCACTTATAGCAAATTTCAAATAATCACTAGCAGTATATAATATTTTATCTCCTATAGTTACATTACCTGAAAAAGTAGCATTTCCACCTTCAGACATATCAAGTGTAAGAGCAGTTATTCCTGAACCACCATCGTTACCTTTAAACAATATGTCTTTGTCTTGTACTTTTGATTCTATTACAAAATTAGAACTACTATTTTCAAATACACCAATCTCAGTACCATCATCAAAAAATTGTATTTGTCCACCACCTGCATCTAATTTAATTACTCCACCTGCATCAATGTCAAAAGCTCCTGCATCAGATATAGTAGAACCATTTAGTGTCATATCGTCTACAGTCAAAGTTGTAAGAGTACCTACTGATGTAATAGCAGATTGAGCTGCTCCAGTTACAGTTGCTGCGGTACCACTTACATTGCCTGTAACATTGCCTACAAGGTTTCCTGTAATATTGCCACTTGCATTTATTGTAGTAAACGCACCTGTGCTTGCAGACTCGCTACCAATAGCAGTACCATCGATCTCACCGCTTGATGCGTAGATAGCTATCGGATCAGCATCAGTTCCAAGTTGGTCGATGTATCCGATGCCATTGACGTACAGGTCTTTCCATTGTTTACTGGCAGAACCGAGGTCAAAGGTATTGTCTGTGTTAGGTATGATATTGGAATTTACATCAGCGTTTATCGTGATATTATCGGAATCGCCATCACCGATCGTGGTGTCACCTGTGAGGTTTATCGTTGCAGCTTGTAGCTGTCCTGTAAGTGTTACGTTGCGAAATCCAGATATGTCCTTGTTGGCATCAACGACAACACCCTTACTAGCGGTAACTGTACCTGCGGTTACTGCGGTATCTTTGACTCTGCCAATCGCAGAATCAATCTCTGCACCAGTATGACTTGAATTATAATTTGCCAATGAAAACTCCTAATTGGTATTCATTTATACCGAGCTAGGTTACACCTTCTTTCCTGCAACCATATCTCTATTATCTTTAGCCATCTTAGAGTCGTTTGTTGGAAATCCAGAGCCTTTATAAATAACTCCAGGAAAGGCAGTAATTACTTTATCAATATCTTTATTACATTTTGGGCAAGTATCAGGTTCGTCATCACCTAATAAAATAAGCTCGTCAAATATATAATCACAAGCTTTACATTTATAACTAAAGGTAGGCATAATCCCTCTTATATAGTATGAGGGCAATCATACGACTGCCCTCATAGTTAATCACTGTTACGGATTTCTGAATTCGTGAATACGACCTTCAAAAGTAGTTACAGCTCCATAGACAACATCAGAAACAACTTTTGTTCCTAAGTCTTCTACTGAGTACTCTGATTGTACTCTTGGCTCAAGTTGTCTAGCAAAATTTACAGCCGAAGGATGCATAATATATCCAACCTCTACGCCTGTAGTTCCACTAGCACCCATGACAGTACTGGTGAATACTGGCATTCCATAAAGTCTACCAATATTTCCTGTAGCTGCAGGTGCGCCATCGCCATACTTAGAAGCATCTACAAAGTCAGCAATTCCTAGTAAGGAAGTGTACAATGCAGGTGAGACAACTAAGTTACACTCATCAACAGGTACATCAGCTTCCATAAGAGTCTTCATTCCTGCTCTAAGTTCAGCAGCGGTGATAACATTGTCAGCAGCTAAAGCAGTACCATTTGTGGTAGCAGCTTCAACTTTACTTTCAATGAAAGCATCCATTGTCTTTGCAAGTGCATAACCCATAGTGCTTACTTCTTTTTCAAGCAAACCTGGGTTGGCTTGGATTGAAGCAAGGTCTTCTATAAGCTTGGCGGCGTAGCGATGCTGATCAACAGTAAGTTGTGCTTCGCCATGTGTGTCCGCAGAGAAAGTTACCGCAGATCCACCTTTTGCAGCATCACTTGTTTCTGTTAGTTTAGGTATGTGAAAGACGTCTCCTCGACCTTTCACGATTTCTGAATAACTTGAATCAACAAGCTGTTCAAAAACGAGCTTACGCTCTAAGTAGTTTTTGACTCCGTCAGACCATATTTCAGGGATGAAATTGGCTGCCGTTGTCGTGGTAATATTTGCCATTTAATTAGCTCCTATATCTATCAAGAATCGAACTCCACTTCTTCTTGCGTTCTTCAGTTGTCATTTCCGTAAATGGATTAACATTAGAAGAAGGCATTTGACCTGGAGCGGATTCGTTAGTTACAACGTTCTTTTTAACACTTGACCGATTAACGAACTTGCGAAGCTTGTCCGTAGACAAATCATCTGCAAATTCACGATCCTCTTCAGTAAGCTGACCCAAAAGGTCTTGACGAATGGACTCTTGTAATTTTTGTCCTTCTTCCGCCATGGCTGATAATTGTTTATTTTCGTCCTCGTATTTCTCCGCAAGTTCTTTCCACTGCTCCTGATCTTTGAGCTTCGTCTCTTCAATAGACTTGAGTTGATTTTCGAGTTCTTTCGCTTTTATTTCAGCTTCCTGCGCACGAGAGCGATATTTCTTCGACTCTTGGATAAGTTTTCCGACTTCGTGCTGTTCATCGGTTGACTCTTGCGGTGCATCCACCACTACTTCTTGTTCGTTCTGAACAGTTTCTTGATTGCTCATAGAAACTCCTTTTTTGGTATTTTAGATATTGCCCTAAAAAGTCTATCTGAATAAACCCTTAGGAACTCCTTCTTTAACTTAGGATGGACTACATCATCCTTTGGTTGATCACCTATAATAGCTCTGACAGGAAGCCCTTTCGGCATCTTTATCTTGTTAGAATGCGCTAGTATCTTAACGCCTTCTTTTGTGTTACCTGTTGTAGCCTTCCAAGAATTATTGCTTGTCATTTTAGGTGCTTTAAAATATGTTGAATCAAGAAGCTTTCCTGTCAACTTCATATCAGCTTTGCCAGTACCACCTTGCTTTCTCTTATACTTTCTGTATTTAGGAGTCAGGGGTGTAAATCTTTGACCATGAACATCTTTACCACCACCGACTTCTTTTTTAACATCAGACATCAGCATTTTACCTAACTGTGCGTGAAACGTCTTAGGGACTCTAGCCGCTTTTTTAAGAGCTTTTTCTAGTTTCATAGTATTGCTGTATTGTTAATGGTTTCTTTTTAAACTTATCTGTGAGCTTTTGTGCTTTACCTTGAACACCTTTATCTACCGACACTGCTTCCCACGACCCTCTACAGTTGATACCACCGCCATCTACCAAAGCTCCAGGAAAACGTCTTTCTACTTCCTCTGCTGTCATAGACCCTGCAGCTAACATTGACTTACACACAGGTCTAGTCTTATCATCCAAAGGATTGACGTATACCAATCTGGTGTTCGGTGCAGTCTGTAGCATTGACACTGTGATAGCTCGTGAGAATGTAGCCATTGTAGTTGCTATGTGTCTTTCGGTAGCACTAGGCAGAAGCGACAAATTGCGCTTGACGAGGGATTTAAGTTCAGGCAACTTCAAACCTCTGCCTATGCCACTAGCGACAGTGTAGCGTATCTCATCACCAAGGGATATAATATAATTACTAATAGAGCTGTTAAACATATTGCGAAGTGCTAAGACCTCTGTTTGTGTCATTTGACCAAACAAGGCTTTTCCTTGAAAGATAGAATCAATACCTGCCATGTAGCGATTAATTGCACCTTGCATTCTTAGGTCTTGTAAAATATAGTCTGCTATCGATAAGACACCTAGAGCTGCTAATATTTGGTCATAAGATAGACCATCGTCTTGAAGCTCTTGCGCTTCTTCTGAGAATTGGTCTATTGCTTGTTCTAAGTCTGACTGAAAATCAGCTACGACACCATTAATGATATCATCCATTATTTAGCAGTCGTGTGACTAATGCACTCCCTTGACTCATAGCTTCTTCTGACCTGCGAATCTTTTCTTCAGCCATCTCAGGTGTAAGATCTGGGTCTTTAGACATCAGATAGTTTGCTTTAGTATCTAAGCCATTCTTCCATAGCCAATCGTAATACATCATTTCATCTTTAGGGCTAAGTGGATAAGTGGGTTCAGTAAAATCTACAGTATAATCACCAGGTATACTCTTACCTGTCTTTACCTCAATAATACGCTTGTCAATCTCAAAGCGTTGCTTTTCCCATGGTCTCCATGTGTCTTCAATCGCACCTACTCGCTCTTCAACGTTCTCAAGCTCCTGTATCCTAAGTGCTTCACCTGATGGAGCGTTGCCATGCGAGTCAGCCCATTTGATACGAAGGTGATTGTTGTTAAGCGTTGCTGCTACCATAAACTTCACAGATTCGATGATTTCTGATAGTTTTCCTTCAGGTGCAGTAACGCCGAAGTTAGAGCCTTCAGGTAAATATAGTACCTTATCGACACCAATCTCAATACGAGATGCATCATCAACACCTGTGATGAACTTGATACCGATAGCTCCAAAACGAATTGCCAACGCTAGTTCTGTCATTGCTACACTGACCGACAAATCTGCTTTAACCACATCTTCGGCTCCGTTGGTGAACCAGTCTCTAACGACTGAACCACGATGGCAGAATGTAACAGGTAACAGTCCGTAAGGATTCTCGTCATTTGCATTATAGTGAATGACTTCTCCGTCACCTTTTATTCCAAAGTGTTTGGCAGGTAAGCCTTCACGCTCCTCTGTCCAAACCACGAATTCTTCTTCTTCTATTCTTGAGTCTCCCTGATTTTGCAAAGCGTATATTACGCCAAATGGCTTTTGCTCGCCCTTAATAAACATAGGCTCAAAGAATGGGAGCATATCGTACTGCACTCTTTGCTTTGACTCATCCCATTTTGATTTAAATGCCATTGTGCCTAATAAAAATGTCAACGCTTCTAAGTTTCTACGTTTTGAGTTAAGATCTGACAAATCAATCATATTCATATATGCGTCTGCAGCATTCATCTTGGGAGGTCGCTTGTATGCCATTGACCTGGCTTTTGCCACCCTGCGTGTGAGGTTTTGCTGAAACATCGGAACTTGTCTCAATGTATCATTACCAAAAAATTTACCAATATAATGTTCCATATTGATTCCTTCGTAGAAATCAAGAAACATTTCTCTTTCTTGCATACGCTCTGTTTCTACTACTGCGAGATGATTCGATAATGCATCGATTACCGCAGTCCTAGATAAAGTATCTATAATCACCAGTCTATTACTCCTGCCTGTTTCTGTTTAATACCGAATAGGTTTACGAACATATACCTCATTTGGTCACAAAAGTGATCATACCGACCATCTTTTAGTGGTTCTTCTTTTAATCTTTGGTCTGCTTTTTTCTCAGGATATCTATAATTCTCAGTGCTTTCTATAGCTCCCTTGCAGTGCGATGCGAAGAATATGTGTGGGTCTCCATTTGCATCATTGAACCAAGACCTGAGAAGAGATACGCCGTTCGGTATATTGCGTGATATCCTATCGGTCTTATAACGAACTCTCATGCCATGCTGACGAAATATCTCTATATCTCCGATACCTGACTGTGCCTGAGTACCTGCACCTGCAGGATCTCCATAGTACGTTAGTACTGGATATTGCTTTTCCTTTATCATTCGCGCGAGTTCTTCAGTCCTTATGTTCTCTTCAAAACAAATTTCATCGATAACGTAGACCCTTGGCTTTTCATACTTAAAGTCGACCTGGTACCACCCCACTGAGGGCATACGATAGCCGAAGTCGATTGAGCAGTATGTGGGTAAGGAACTGTTATATTGTATGTCATCTCTGACATGGATATCTCGTTGTAAGTCGTACACTTTCCCACTAAACGTTGTAAACGCTGCCATATATTCTTGAGCAAATGTTTCATACGTTAATTCTTTCTTTAATTGTTCAACGTCATCCTTAAAATATGGTGAATCGGTTGACGGATGTTGCCATGATTGCCAATCTTTGTAATTCTTATCTTCTCCCCTAGCCCATAAATCATGAAGCCAATTGAATCCACGAGGGGTACTCGTAAATAACGCCCAACCTTCTCTATCGGACAACGTTGGTCTCAGGTATTGCTCCCAAGTAATCTTTTTGATACTGGCAGCCTCATCAATGACCATATAGTCCAGACCTTCTCCCACTAGGGAATCCAGGTTGTCTGCCGAGCGTATCGCTATCTCCGATTCTAGTCCGCCAATCTTAGCGTAGTACAATTGTCCTGATATTTCCTTCTTTGCTACAACAGGAAGTCTCATCTTCATTATGATTGCTTCCTTGACAAGTCTGGCGATCTTATCGCACATATCGTAGTTCGGTGCTACAATCCAACCTCTAGTTTTAGGCGATAGTAGGTATGGCAGTATCTCCATAGCTGCACCAAAAGATTTACCTGATCGTCTCCCCTGTATATTTACACGAAAACGAGCTTTTGAATTATGTACTGCTAATTGATTGCTAGTAGGTTCATACCCTACCAACTTCCAGAGCTTTTTTCGGTTGAGTATCTTGATTGCTCGTTACCTCTTCGTATGCTTTTTCTATAGGGCTTTCCTCGTATCCGCATTCACGCAAGACTGCTTCCATGTTGCCGAACATTTCTACCTCGTTCTTCTCAGATTGTCCAAGGTATTGCTTTCCGAGGAATATCAATAGTGCGGTATTGCCATTCTCAGCGTGTTTCCATTGGAGCTGACGAAGCTTTATCTTCATCTGTTCCTTGCCTACCTGCAACTCATCCCTAAACTTATTGCGAATCGTTGATTCATCTACAGCGAAGAATCGTGCAATTTCAGTAATACTACAACCCATCGTAGATAGCATTTGTACCTTGTCTGGGTCTATGTCTTTGGCTTTGTAGCCTGTCTTTTTTCTACTCATCAATAATATCCATAAAGGCTACATCCTGAAACAAGCCATTACACTTGGATAGACAACGTCTCCAATAGGTTTTTGCAGATGATACGCTAACACCTATTTGAGATGCGATGAGTGGAAACGAATGATTTCTTAGTCTCATGAGAAACACTTCCTTCTCTCTGCTTGAGAACATATCGTATGCCTTGTGTGCAGCGAGTTGAAAGTTTCTAAGTTCAGGCTCAATGAGACCTGATCGAAACGCTTTCATCTTGTCGGTATACTCCGTTGCAAGCTCCATTGCTTCATTAAGTGATTCTACTGAGTCTTCTGATATCCAATCCATGCGTGTTCCTTTTGTTCACAAAAGTTGGGAAAATTTTTACAGGCGAGTAGCCAGAGCGGTTTGGGCTGTCCTTGGGTGTGCCTACCCTACCTATTTGATTTTCGAATTTAAATAATTTTACCAACAAAAAGAATAAAGTATTCTTTAGTTCTTTGAGTAAAAAGATTTATTAAAGTCTAAATAATTCTTTTTTTGGATTCCGTTTGGTTTCCTTTTGTTTGTTTGGATGTCGAATTTTTTTATTATATATATATAATGTGAACAACTTGTAAACATCATTTATTTAATGTAATTTTATACTATATTATTTATCAATTAACGAAAGGGAAAAGTATGCAAATAAGAAAAGAGGGTTTTGATTGTTGTCACTGTGAGAATACAATCGAGCCAAATAAACTAGGGTTAGTGATTAGTAATAACGAAATAATGTGCGAGGAATGTGCGTGCAATACTGAATGCTGTTATGATTGTGAGGAAAGGCATGAATCCGATGATATGTACGAAATTAACGATGAATGGTACTGCGATGTCTGTATTTGGGAACATTATATAATTTGTGATTCATGTGAGGATTATGTCGGTATCGACTATTATCACTACGACGAAGATAATGATGAAAGACTATGTAATGATTGTAAGCCTGAAAGATTTATCAAGAATTATTCTTTTAAACCAGAGCCGATATTCTTTTTTCAGCAAGACAAGGAAAAGCCCTACTTTGAAAAGGATAAAAGAATCGTTTTCGGGTTTGAGTTGGAAGTTGAGAATTACAGCGGTGCTTATAGTTCGGAAGATTTAGCGAGAGAATTAAAAGCACAATTTGATGATTTTTTGTATTTCAAATGGGATTCAAGTCTAGAGGATGGATTTGAAATAGTTTCACATCCGATGACCTATTGCTACTTTAAAAGCAATATAAATCGCTTTAAATCGATGTTACAAACGATAAGAAATTGCGGTTTTCGTTCTTATGATATGGACACATGCGGACTTCATATTACTTTGAGTAGAAAAACTTTTACTCATTCCCATTTTTTGAAGTTTGTTGATTTTTTTAACAATTCATCAAACCACGCTTTGCTGAAAGCTTTAAGTCAAAGAACGTCACGTTCTAGCCATTGGGCAAAATTAAAAAAAGACTTTAATAAACGCACAATGATAGAATTTGCAAAAGACAAAAACAGCCATCAACCTACAGACAGACACAAAGCCTTAAATCTTACCAATACGAAAACCATTGAGATTAGGTTATTTAGAGGAACCCTAAAAGATGAAAGTTTTTTAAAAGCTTTTGAAAGTGTTTTGTCTATTTACGACTACACTTATAAAATGACTTTTAACGCTTTGAAAATCAATGAACCTAAATTAGACAAGCAATCAAAAAACGTAAGGGATGAAATATTAAAAAATGCGAACCTTGACGGATTCGTGGCACCTATTACAAAGGGATTAATTAATAAAAATTATTACATTACATATATTGCAAGCCATAAAAAGCAATTTAGTAATTTAGATAATTTTCTTAAAAATATTCCTCAATCAAACTATAAAATTCATGGATCAAAAAACCGAATTTTTGAATTCAATAAATTAATAAATAATGAAAGGATGTACATTTAATGTGTATTGCGATTAATTCACCAAAGGGAACTGAACCGACAAAATCAGCATTAAAAGAATCATTTATAAATAATCCGCACGGCGGCGGCTTTGCTTATGCAAAAAAAAATAAGATAATAGTCAAAAAAGGCTTTGAGACCTTTAAAGACTTTTACGCTGAATATAAGAACGCAAATATTCAGGGATTGAATAAGTTGATTCATTTTAGGATTAAAACAAGTGGCAAAATAAATTATGATAATTGCCATCCGTTTTATGTGACAGCTAATCTAGTGATGATTCACAACGGCATAATTCCAAACTTTGGAAACGATGAAGTGTCCGACACTAGGGAATTTATTTCAATGGTACTAAAGCCGATTATCTTAAAACATGGAATTAACATTCTAAACAATCCGACATTTATCAACACGATTGAGGATATTATAGGCGGTTCTAAGCTTGTCTTTTTAGATAATCTTGGCAATACCTACTATGTAAATAAAGACCTCGGTCATGATAATAATAAAATATGGTATTCAAACGATTCTTACATGAATTATACCCAATACTACATTGAAAGCGATAATTCTTACGAGTTTGATTCATGTAAGCTTTGTAATGATTGCGGTCAAATTATGGATAAATCGGTTGACTTAACGTATTGTGAAGAGTGTAATGAGTACGATAAAATATATAATCCGTACCATTTTAATTAACCGCTAAACTGAAGATTCCGTAAGGATGAAATAAGGGCGGTATTTACTGCCCTTATATTTAGCTAAATAAAGAAAGGTAAAAAAAATGATTAAACATGAATTAAGATATAAAAATAATTTGACTGGTAAAGCTTTTGTCATTATGCTTACCAGTATATATTTTTTAATCGCTGTATGTGGTGTCGCTTTTATGCTGTTTTCCCTTTTAGCTATTTAGCAACACCCAGCGTTGAAGGGGCTTGAATTTATCGTTCTTGCCCCTTCTTTTCATTTATACTTTATAATTTATATTTTAATCAATACTAAGTAAGCCTTTTATAATAAAAGGTCTTTTTTACCCTGTTTTTAAGCTTTATTTTTTACTAAAAATTTAATTTTTGCTTAAATGATATCTTTTTATATGATTTTAAATATTTTATTTATTGATACAACTCGCAATATTTATTGATACAACTCGCAATAACTATTGAGATTTTTCGCAATAACTATTGAGATTTTTTGCAATAACTATTGAGATTTTTTGCAATAAAAAAGGCAAAAAAACAGCTAAAAACTCTAATAATATATGGTAAAGGGTTCTAATAATATGAGCAAAAGGGTGATTTTCTCCTCGAGAAACTCTAATAATAACAATGGCAGGGTAATTTTTAAATTTAAGATCTCCTGGGCTGCTGGATCAGCCAGGCTTAAGTGATCTCAAAGGCCAGGCTTGCGAACTCCGCAAACTTTGGACTGTAGCGGATATCTTTATACCAGAGATTTGAAGCGATGGTAATGTTGGTTTCGGAACTACGGCACCTGTGACCAATGCCTGTCCAAACTCTATCTTATATATAGTGTCTATTTGTCCATTTGAGTTGTGATATGGACAAAAGGACAACAATATCTGAGCCACAGGGTAATTTTAATATCTGAGCCACAGGGTAATTTTAATATCTGAGCCACAGGGTAATTTTTATTGTAATGTATCCAAATTGTAAACTATATTAACATTTAAATTCTTTAACATTAATAACGAAAGGGTAATTATGTTAATTAAAGACATAAAGCCAATTAAGAAAGAATGCAAAGATTGTGGAAAAATGAAACTGCATGAACAATTTGCTACTGCTTCGTGGCGTACACTATCAGATGGAACTAGAAAGCACTATAGAAGGAAGTCATGTTCTAAGTGTTACTATAAAAGCCTTAATGCAAAAAGAAGAGCTGAGTTAAGAGAATGGTACTTGAGCATAAAAAATAAACAAAAATGTGTTGATTGTGGGTATGATAGATATCCAAGAGCTTTAGAATACCACCATACTGAAGATAATAAATCTCACAATGTAAGCGATATGATCGGTGATATGTTTTCTAAAGCTGCGATTTTAAAAGAAATGAGCAAATGTATCGTATTATGTGTAAGATGCCACGCTGAAAGACACTAATAAGCTCTAATATTTAAAACGACAGGGTATCTTCTTCTAAATCAGGAAACTTCTTACGCAATCTATTTCTAGCTGCAAGTTTATCCCTGTTATAATTATATTTTCCTTTAAAACACTTAGTCATTTCATCGACCGCAGTTACAGGGTGCCAAGTAATCGCCATCTTACAATGGACTACATCCTGTTCATTTTGGTAAGCGTATGGACATTTCCCTGAATCTGCGTGTTTGCATGGGCTATCTTCTCTAATATTATGAAACACAGGGTCTATAATATCTTGAAACGAAGGGTCAATTAGCTCTTCAAAGGTTTTTTCGGTTTTCTCTTTATTTTCCACTTTGACTACACACACACAGTGTCGTATCTGTCGTAAACTACTAAAAAATGTCGTACGTGTCGTAAAGTACGACAGTTACGACAGTTACGACATGGGGTGTGTTACGATTCATCTTTGATAATTTCTAGGTCTGTTTTCTTGAATAATCCCTGTTTTTCCTTCTTGATTAACCCTGCTGTAAGTAAATCAGCAATCCATCGATCTCCTGTCCTGCGTGTCAAATTGAACTGATTTTCGACCACATTTAAGAACCTTGATGTATCAAATCTGTCATCCATTTCATCCAGAACCTCTTTATATTGACCTAGTTTGTTTACAGGCAAGAAGTGAACCGAAGGATTCTCAACGATACCTTTCTTGGTAAACAAATGCGTATCATTCGACCATTGCAGCAGAAAATGATGGTGCGATGCGTTGCTAATCCTACTCTTCACGATACGCATCAAGCGATACTCCGTATTTACCGAGCTTCTACCAAGCAATATCCCAAACTCAATCCAATTCTGCAAACTACTTGCACCTTGCATACGCTCTAGGCTTAACTCAGTCTCACCCATGCTCTTATTAAAGTGAGCAACGAGTATCAACGATATATCGTTCTCAGTTACCACATTATCAATCCTACGCAACAACTTCTTAATCTCATCATTTCTCGATAGATTTACATTCGTACTAGCATATAGATTGTCCACGATAAGTAGCTGTGGCTTTACCTTTTCTACTGTATTCCCTATCTTCTCCCACACATCATCGAATGTCTCATTATCGAATACATTGATGTGTAAATTCTGGAGTCCCTCATGCGTTACATGGAGATTCGATATAATCTTTTGTATCCTACGATTGACTTCATCGTTCGATATTTCCAGGTTCACATACAATACGCTATAGTCTTTCTTTATCGCATGACCCATGAATTCTCCAATACCACACGCTATCCGTACAGCCATCTCCATCACAAAGTAGCTCTTGTTCGCACCTGTCATACCACCGATCACTGTCTTCACACCTTTAGCAACTAGGTCTTCTACTATCCAGTCCACAGGTTTCGGTGTTATCTTTAGTAAATCCGCAGCAGTGGTGACCTCAAATGATTTCTTGCCCTGACCAAGTATATCGTCAATGCGTACACCATTCTCTGCGTGGTCTGTTATATCTTGACCAATATCTGACCCATTAGGGTGTATGACTGTTTTCACTCTACCCATTGCGCAACTGCTCCACGAGACTAATTGAGCCATTGACCCCTGCCTCATCGTTATCATACATTACGCCAATCTCCTCAAACTTGCGTAATATATCAATATATTGCACAGGAATTTTACTCATACACCCTGCGGTCAAACATATTGCTTGATGTCCTTGTGAAATGCTTGTTATCACGTCTTTTTCTCCCTCTACGATTAATAATGGCTTACGAAGATCATATTTACCAAATTTATACATCGGATATATAGTGTTGCTGTTATGACCTTTAATTCCATGTTTTTTATGCCATTTGATATTTACCAATCTACCTTTTAAATCGTGAATACCAAATACTAAACATTGCTTTTTAACATCAAATCCTACAATGCATTCACGAATCACATCCTTTTTCCATCCATATTTTTTCTCAGCAGCTTTCATAAACTTTGACTCAAAGTAATCAATGTATGCAAACATAAGCACACCCCAACTCTCATCCAGAGCTTTAAATTGCTCTATTTTTTCAAATCGTGGCTTTGGTTCGTAAGTTTTTGTATCTACAATGCCCATCTTTTCCTTAAATGCTTTAATACCGCCCTGTCCACACCCTGTTCTGCAGATCCACGCACCTTTTTCGACATTAAATCCAAACGAAGGCTTGGTATCTTCATGAAAAGGACACTTTGCAACATACTCGTCTCCATAGGAATGCTTAATTCCTTCCAAATGACTACTAAAAAATTCCAAATAATCCAACTCTCCCTCACTTTCTTTATAGTTTTAGTTTATCTAGCTCCAAACAGCACAAAAATACCTTCCATCCCCAATCTAGCTGTTTGCGACTAATGTTATGATGCGTGAACGCACCTGTATTCTTATCAAGCCTCAGTACATACCCATATTCAATCTTAGCCTTCGGTTGCATCCTTTCGTACATATGGCAGTAGGCACCAAGCTGTATAATATGGTCATCATACAGAAATTTGCTCGTTTTTATGTCTCCAATGACTACCTGACCACCAATTTTTGCTACTTGGTCGGCTGTACCGCCTACTTCTAACTCATCATCGACCAAAACTAGCTCTGTACCGATAAATTTTGGCTTATATGCTCTTCTCCATTGCTTAAAAGCTTCGAATCCGTTGTTTGCCTTCTCGATTTGCTCGGCAGAATAGCTAGAAGTCTTTGGAACTTCGTTCTTTATGTCGCATTCCACGAGATAATGGGTCAAAGTTCCAATATTCGCAGCCTCTTTCAGTACTAATTCGGGATCATGTCCTGATAATGCCTGTCTTCTAGCCCATCCTATCAATACTTGCTTGTTCCATCCAAGATTTCCACCTAAAATCGTGGTAACTGACCGACATTTCTTGCCTTTTGTTGTAATATAACTGCCACCATGTGCTTTAGTCCTCGCCATTTTCATACTCCTTTACAAATTGTAGTTCTTGACTTAACTCTTGTCGCATAATCTCATAACACGCATTAGCCAAACTTAGGCTATGCATGGTTGCATATAACCTTAACGCCTTAATAAGGTCTTCTCTTAGCTCTAATCGTACCCTTGCGGTTACATATGAGACCTTAGACCCTTTCAGGTGTCTGTTTAGTTTAGGTTTAAGCCTTCTAATAAGCCTCTCTTCGAGGTTTATTCGCTCATCATAACTCTTTATATGCCTAACCTTAATTGATGCGTATTTGCTCCTTTTAGGGTGCTTACTAACACGATAATTAACATCCTTGGATTGCCCTATATATATAAGACGATTATCTGTATCATACATTGCGTAAATTCCAGGCTCTGGCTTGATGTTTTCAACTTTGATATGTGTGATCCAATTCATTTTCCCCAGACTCCCTCATCAACAAGCTGTGCAATAATTCCATACACGCTTGCATCTTGAAAGGCATCGACATAGGTTTCGTTTTTTACTGCGTTCTTACCATCGTTCTTAAATAAGATGGTCATCAGTCTGTTTGCTTTATCATTCATGCGAATAACTAACGCTTTCAAGCTCATCCTACGATCTTCCTGAAGTCTCATATTGCCGCCGAGACTTATATTTGAGCTACCATAGTCGTGTTGCTTTCTACAGAATGTCTCGTATTGCGACTGCATGATTTCCTTGTACCTCTTGGTCATGTTTGGGTACTTTTTCTCCATCTTAGCGATATAGTTTTCTTCCACCATCATTCACTCCTTTCTTTTTGTTTTTTCGTTGTACTTGTTTCGCAGTTCTCCCATTAGAATTTAACTGCTTGTTCAAAAGTATTCTTTTGCGCTTACGCTCTTTAGCCTTCTTGTTTGGCATTTGGTTCGTTAACCCCTTTCCAGTCTTTATATCCTAAGAAATACCACCATCCATTACCGCCTTCCTTAAAAAACTCTTTTTTCTCTTTAATATATAGTGGGTCAGAAATACTTTTGTACTTCCAATGTCTTTCTACTTTTGCCATGATTACCTTTCGTATGTTAATTTTTTTGGCAACAACTCGTATTTATAATACCCTAGTTAAAAATTTAATTATCAAAACGCCAATCCCAATAATTACACTTTTTTTAAATGCTGTTGCCAAATCTTTTTCACAGGACACTTGGTCATGTGTTTAATTCTATTTTCACCTGTTTGAAAGCCACACATATAATTACCTTTGTGCTTGGCTCCAAATGCGCAGGTTTTATTTATCAGCGGACAATAGCCGAACATATTCTTTAACAGGGATCACCGCAAAACTTTCACGATGATCCCCTCTGAACATAACTACATCACAGTTTCCAAGCTCAAGCCACTTCGGAATTGCTTTCCTACGCTTGGCTTGGATTTTAATGTCATCAGCAATTAAGTCAACATCAGGTTCTACTCCCATCGAGCGACCATCACTACCCCACGCTCTTTGACATTTGAATCCCTCGTCAGTCAATTGTTCTAATAGTTCTCTCTCGTAGGCGTAGCCCTTGCGACTGCTCTTTGATGGCATTATCTAACTCCTGTTGTAGTTTCTGTATTATGTGTTTAGGTTCGTTTCTGAGCTTAGAAAGGTAAATCTTCTTGCTCAACATCCGAATCCGATTCTGCGGTGAATCCATCGACTGGTACAAACCCTGTAGTTCTGCCCCCTGATTTAACGATTTGACATCCTGAAAGCCATAAGCTCATAGAATTATCTCTATCATTCAATCTAGGTGCAATCATTAATTTGACAACGTCACCACCAAATGGCGTATCTTCTGTCTCTCTTGCTCCTGCATCAAAACAAGGAAAGCTTGTCTTAGGGCTTTCACCTGATGTATAGAGCTTGGACTTAACCTTCAGGATATCGGTACCTTCTTCAGTCTTTGTTTGTCCATTGATTTTGTTTGCTCCTGATTGCTTCATCCAAGAGTCCATCTCTTTTTTAAGCTCATCAGTTATAACAACGCTGATGTTATGGTCTCCTGGAGTTCCAAAAAACACATCAGGTTTATGTAGGTGTGACCACTTTACCTCAAGTTCGCCTGTAGTAAACGACTTAGGTATTGTAGTTTCTTTTTTCTTTGCCATTTTATCTCCTTTAGCAATTAGTTATAACCAATAGCAATGCTAACACTACTATTAGTATGGTTTCTACGTTTTTCCATAACTCAAACACAACGAAATGTGCTAAGTCCATAAGAAAATTAATCAACGAAGTTTTCATAGCCTCTCCTCTCAGCTTTTTTCATAATTTCTTCGAAAAGAAATATATCTGAACCTTCTTCAGTATCAACGATATGAAGTTGATCTTTCTTTTTTACTGTGTAATTAATGTTTTTCTTATCCAAAATACGAACAATGTATTCTAACATAGACATCTTTTCGTCTTTGGAATCAAATTTTATGATACCCTTACTCATGATATGTGGGGAGCTAATCGGTTTTCAACTAAGGGAGAGTTGTAGGTAATATAACGAAAGGGTGAATAGCTCCCCATATTTAGACTATACATTATACAAACTTTCTGGTTCTTCGCCAAGAACATTCGCAATGTCAATTCTAGTTTGACTATCCATAGTTCTTTGTCCCTTAAGCATCATATGTATTAAACTATGGCTTTTGTTTAACTTTCGAGCCAACCATCTTTGGCTGCGCTCTTCATCTTTTAGTTTTTGTTTTATTCTCTCTAAATGGTTCAAAACAAGTCCTTTCCTTTTGTCAAGTATACAAAATGTAAAATATTACTTGCAATCAATTTGTTCACAATAATATATTAAAACAAACAATGGAGAGTTTTTATGTCTAAAATTATAAAATTACACAACGATAAATACCGCATTACCTACCAAGATCCTGACTTAGGTAAACAGGTAAAGCGAGTAATAACTGGAAAGTCTAGGGCAAAAAGTTACTTTGATCGTGTCAACAGTATTATAGATGCGAACAAATTGCAAATCGAGATTCCTCGTAAATTCAACAATAACTATACTTTACAGGAACTTAAAGATGAGTTTCTTGCGTTCATTATTAAGAATAGAAGTGAACATACATATAAAAGATATTGTACTTCTTTATGTAATCTTATAAAATGTTTCTCTAGTACTATTAAAGTTGAGAACATAGATATTGAGTTGTATAAAGATAGGAACAATCATCGAAAAGCAAATGGAGTCAATGGTGATCTTAGGGCAATAAAGAGTGCATTTTCTTGGGCAATCAGCCGTAAAAAGATTCAATCTGCACCTATAATAAGCTATTATAAAATCGCTAAGAAGAAAATCAATGTATTGTCTGATGATGATATCAAGACTCTAATAAATACAGCCACAGGGGATACAAAAAATCTTGTACGATTTTATCTATTAACAGGCGCAAGAATATCTGAACCATTACAAAAGAACTTTACTTGGAGCGATGTAGACTTTATGAACAATCGCATCTCAATGACACGCAAGGGTAATAGAAAGTCTTGGGCAAGTGTATCGCAATCTGCTATGGATATATTGTATAATTGGATGGACAGGGAAGCTCCTATACCTTACACTGATTCGTACGTCAGGAATAGATTTGAAACTCTAAGAGATGAGACTGACATACAATTTACAGCACACGACCTTAGAAAAGCTTCTGGAGCAATATTATTACGTCAAGGGGCTTCAATATTTCATGTGTCCAAGTTCTTAGACCATACAAGCGTAGATATTACTGTAAAGTATTATGTAGATCTTTTAAATGAAGAAAAGCGTGAACTGTATGAATCTGTAGCTACGCACTTAGACTCTATCGTTAGTCAAGTTTAGCTGTATATCATATAATCCTGATGCAACCTCAGTTGCTACAAATGGATTATCTGATGAGAATGCGTATCGATATTCTGAACCATCTTCAATAAGTATACGTTGATTCTTTCCTTGACTAATAATATTCTCTATAGAGTCTTTTACAGTTTCACTAGCCAAGCTGAATTGATACTGATAGAACTCTTCATCGTCATTTTCTTTGTTTGCATATTCAAACCCACTATAACTTTCAAGTACGCTTGTCCTGGGTTTGGCTCCAGTTCTAATTCCGATATCAAAGTTTCTAGGTAGCTCATAACGCTCACCCATAAAGATTTCACTAAGCTCCACATCAAAACTACCTGATAACTGCAACAGTACAATATCTGTGGTTACAGGGCTAGAGCTTAAGTCTATTATTGTCCATCCTGATGATGATATTGTGCTTTCTTTTATAAGACCTAAACTATCATTTGGGTTGTCTGCGGTTAAGAAGATATTGCCATTGCTAGTAAGAAATGTTTTACTTGCAGATGTCAGGAATACTACATTCTTATCCGTAGCGAATACTTTTACAGTTGCAGCAGTATTGACAGTAGGAGCATAAAATGCAATGAAATCGAATGTAGATGTATTAGTAAACTCGTAGCGAAGTCCAATGTCAGTACCTGTATCCGCAGTCTTAAATAGTTTATTGTTTGATGTATAAAATGTCTCACTTGCCGAAGTCTCAAATGTTTTTAGACTTGTAAAGTCTGTTTGTAGCGTGTCTTTATAATCATATAGAACGCTTGGTGTTTTTGTGGTATAGTCTGCTTGAAATGCTGAAGTAGCAATACTACCAAACTTGCGTGCTTCTAGTGAAAATAAAGTTGTGTTGTCTCCAAAGTCTATTGTAACCGATGAATTAATAAATCCTTCTGTGGGTGGATTTAGATCTATAGTATCTGTATATAGAATCATATCTGGCGCATAATAAACGTACCACTTGAGCCTGCTGTTCCATTAGTGCCTCCTGTTGAGCTTCCACCTGCGCCACCTGTTACATCTACATAACTTGAAGAAACACTAGTAGTCGATACGATTATAACACCACCGCCATTGCCACCACCACCGCCACCACCATCTCCATCTGCACCAGAACCTGTATATCCATTACCACCTGCACCGCCTTTAGCTTCAAACTTTGCGCCACTATTTAGTGTGATTGTCTTTGCACCTACGACAACGAAGCCACCTCCGCCTCCACCACCGCCTCCGCCATGACCTTCAGTAGCTTTACCACCGCCACCGCCACCGCCTCCACCTGCGCAAGAAGGTCTGATTGTTTTTGGTGTGTCATCAACTCCATACAAATCACGCATAGTGAATAATACGCTTGGATCGGTATGTGCAAAGTTTGTCTTTTTAACAGTCGCACCACCTGCTGTACCACCACTACCTGCTGATGTACCTCCAGATAAAGTTTGACCTGCACCGCCTGCTGAACCACTATTAGAGTTTATACAAGGATCAGCACTACCGCCAGTTCCACCATTAAAGTCGCTACTTCCACCAAGACCACCAAGCGCACCACCTCGTAAAGTTCCCTCAGATGCCTTTGCTCCCCTTGAGCCACCATCTTCAACACCGCCATTACCACCTGCGCCACCATTGTTTGTAATTTTAGCATTAGTATTTAAAGTTAATGTGCCAGAAACAAATATTCTAAACCCTTGAGCATCAAGCGTGATTCCAGAGTTAATTGTAAGGTTTGTAAAATATTTATCTTCAGTGATTGTAGAATTACTACTTATTGTTGCAGAGCCATCTGAACCATCGCCAAAAATCGTTGTGCCAATAAATGTATTGAGGTCTTGTCCTCCAAGTAAAATTCTTTCAGCAGACATAGTTCCTGCACTTACGCTCGATGCGTTTAGATTAGTTACCGATACTACTGAAGCATTTAAAGTTCCTGCTTGTATATTGTCTGCAGTAAGCAATCCTGTAATAATCTTACCACCAGATATAATGGTGCTATCTAAGCTACTTAAGCCTTGAGTTCCTGTGTGGTTAGCTCTGCTTTTTAAATCAGCATCAGAGCTATTAGCAGTAGCACCATTAGATACATTTAAATCACTTCTAACAGATGAAGCATTTGCTACTGTAATATTACCATTAACACTTAAGGTAGTTCCATTCCACGATAATTTATCGCCTAAAGAAAAATTAGAACTACTATCTATGTAGAACCCTGTATTAGAATTGTTATGAGCTCCTGTCCCTGTGTGTATCTTACTAGATGTTAAATTGATACCACCAATCTTGCCTGATGTTGCTACAATCTCACCTTTTAGATATATATTATCACTATATAGACCGAATCCTGAAAGTTCTGAACCACCATTAATATCACTGTCAGTAATACCACTTAGCTTACCAAGTCTGACCTTGGGCATAGATGTTGTCCACTCAGAATATGAATTGACACTTGACTTGATATCTATGAACGGAGCATTGCTATCATCAGATGTTAGATAGATTATTCCATCTCGATTAGAAGTATCGCCATTATTTCCTATTCTTACAAACTCATCGCCTACGGATGGTGAAGTAGTATTATTAAACCCTGCATTGGTTACTGTTACTGTGTTATTTGAAACTGCTGTTACTTCATAAACCAACTTCTTAATGATATTAGTCGCATCACCTGCAGCACTAGGAGCAACCAAAGCACCAGGATTTACTCTTTGCATCATAATAATATCACCATCAGCAAACGGACATATACTGTTACCTGATGCATCTTCAAATGTTATTGTTCCGTCATCATCCGAAGCACTTAATCCACTCACACTTTCTACTTTCGCTGCTGAAGTAATGAACACTGCACCATTAGTTGCTCGTAATTGCTGTATTAAAAGTTCAAAAACTGACAGCGTACCTCTGATAGTTGCGGAAGATACTTCTAGGTCAGCAGTGTTACTGAGCTTCCATCCTGATCCTGCGAAACCTGAACTAAAACTACCTGACGTTAAATCACTGCCTGATACTATCGCATCTCCTGCTATAGTTACATCAGCACCAGAGAATGTCATTGCTGTAGTAGTGCCTGATTTTAAAATTAAATTACCTGAAGTATTGGTTGCAGACCCATAAGTAGTACCTGCATCTTTAAAGAATACATCGCCACCATCAGCATCTAGTACGATATCTGTTCCTGCATCTAAGGTAATTGTACTAGAATTATCTATTTCAGCGATTATTGGTGTAGTTAAAGTTTTATTTGTAAGTGTTTGTGAATCCGATGTTCCAACAATACTTCCTGTTACCCCATGAACTCCTGATGAAGGGCTATCGACCTCACTGCCATGCGCTAGGTTGCTAATAGTATTGTTGTCCGCATCAATAGTCTTATTGGTTAATACTTGAGATCCTATCGTAGACACTACTGTTATTCCATCAAGCTGATTAAGTTCGCTTGTATTTGCAGTGATACCATCGAGTACATTAAGCTCTGTAACTGATAGTGTAGCTCCGTCTAATATGTTAAGCTCTACAGCAGTAGACGTAACTCCATCTAGTATGTTAAGTTCTGCGGTTGTCGATGTAACTCCATCAAGGATATTAAGTTCGGCTGTCGTACTTGTTACGCCATCCAGTATATTTAGCTCTGCATTTGTGCTAGTTACTCCTGTTAGTATATTTAGCTCTGCAGCGGTTGAAGTAATAGCGACTCCACCTTGGAGTAATGATGTTCCTGACTTAGCTCCTACAGTTGCTCCGCTAATCTCTAACGCTGTTGTAGTACCATCTCCATCAAACACTACACGCTTTGTGGATGCGTGTACACCATCTGTGTCTCCTATATGAAGAAGTTGTGTATAACCTGCACTGATTGCAGTATCTGTAAGTGAAGTATTTGCTGACATTATGCTAATTGCTCTATCATTTTAACGTTCATGTTATATGCCTGGTATGCAACCTCAGTAAACTCAAAGCTACCACTTAATGCTCTTACCCAATGATAGCTACTATCATCATAATATAAGAACTTCAGGAAGTTTGTACTGATTGCATCTCGCATAGATTCAAAGTTTGTTTTATCGGTCTCTGTTAGATTGCTGAAGGATATCTCCCACATACGCTTACCATCGTGTCTTTTGTTTGCGTATTCGTTACCACCATAGGATTCTACTACATCAACACCGAACTGCTTAGATTCTTTGCTGTTTAAATTAGGATTGAATGGGAATGTCAAGGTCTTACCTAATATTACTTCAGACAGACTTGTAACTTCAGCGACAGTTGCTACCAAGAACCAATTATCATTACTTGCTTCTGTGATATCTATAATATTCCAACCTGCACCAAGCGATGCATCGTTACCTGCGGTTGAACCGAGGCTTGTTGCAGTACCACCATCAGGAAATATATCAAGCCTTCCTGAACTTGCACCTTTAAAATACAATGCAACTGTATCGATAGTTTGCGCAGAAGAAAATCCAAAGCGTATTGCATCGTCTACATTGTACGATGTTATAGCGTTAGATATGTTTTGATCGTTCGCAAATATCTCGTTAGTCATTGATGTTGACACGCTAAAAGTACTTCCTGATACTGTGCCATCGGTTAGTGTCGAGCTATATGTTCCTGCTGAATCGTATATAAATTTCTTTGCCATTATGAGACCTGTGTTAATTCCATTGAAACTTGATTTATTTTTCTTGATAATTTAGTTATCATAAAAAACTGTGAACTGATTGCAGTTCCAAAAAGTTTTATATCACTAGGAACGTTTGATATTTGCACTATGTCTCCAATCTCAGCTTTTAAATATCCAGGCTTCAATGTGTTTAAGTTTATAATATTTTTACGCTCCTGATGTATGTCTTCGTACAAATCTAATATTGTAGATGGAACCGATTTAGCATTAGCCAGGCTTGTTCCTTCAACATTAAAACGAATTTTATTAGCATCCACAATCATATTTGTTTCATTATTCATATTAAAATCAGCTTTAGTGCTAGACGATGTTTGTACATTTAACCTATTTTTACTCGTAGAATAATCATGATCAAACTCAACCCTTATATTTGTCTTTACTTGATTTAAAGGTGTCTTAGAAATATTACTTAACTGAACCTCGTTAAAGTCAATTGTAAAGTCAGCAGAAGTATAAGAAGCTTTAAGTTTTAAGTTTTTGATAGTTGCCTTACCTTGACTATCAAAGAAAAAATAAAGACAGAATTGTTTACATATATCATCAATCAAATCCATCGCACTAATAAATTCATACTGACTAAAAGCTGTTTTATATGTTGTGGTAGCACTATAAATACTATCAAAATTTGAGGTATTGATATTTGTATCAGTTAAACCTAATTCTGTCCTTAAGATATTCTCAATAACAAATACAGGGTGTTCGATTAAATCGCTTGTTGTAAAGCTATGCGATCTGCTACTCGTCATTGCTGCAGTGAACTTTCTGCCTTTTCCTGATATGTATATTGTTTGGACTTGGTCAAATACATCGACTCTTCTTGCAATTTTTTGAGTCTCAAAATTACCTTTATCTCCACTATAATAAGGGTCTTCTCTAAAAAATACCTCTTCAGTGTACACTGTCTTATTAACAGTATCATCCGCATCGTATTCAATCTGTATCCATGCTTGGTCTACATTAATATCAGCATCACCACTTGTTAGTTCAACAAACATTTGTAATTTAGATTCTAAATCCCATCCAGACTCTTGCGTTGCAGTATACCCACCTGATATATCTACTCCATCAGAACCAATACCACCTAATAAAACTCTAGTTCCATTGCCAACAGCCTGATCCTGTGAACTGACCTCTGTAGCATCAACTTTATAATTAATGTCCACATCATCAGAACCTGAAACATTCTTACCAATAATAAATGCTTTTACAGGGTTGGTTACCATGGTTCCTAAGTTTGGAACCTTTGGAACTCCAAAAACAAAAAGCTCTTGATTCCCTACGTTTGCATTTTTTTCAAGAGTGGTTTCTACAAATTTATCTTTTGTATAGCTACTATTTGTAGCATTATCCATTATAAGACCCATCATCGCATAAGCTCTTGTGCCTGAAAAACTTATCTTTGCATCAGACGCTGATACTGTAACATTGCTTGGATTTAAAGCACTATACACACCATCTTTTCCAAAATACACTGTAACATTATTTAAGGTGTGTAATGCTTCTGTATCTGCTTTAGCGATAATTTTATCTGTACCTGTATCATATGAATTTACAACAATAGCAGGAACTTTCGACCTGGTAGCCCATCTCTCTATTCCATCGCTATTATTAAAAGATGTCTCATCGTAATCTGTTGTATGTGAATGGTCTCCAAATAACATTGGTATCGGCTTGTTAAAGTTTTCTTCAGGTGCGTAGTGAAAGTCATTAGTAGTATCGTCTTCTCTAATAACAGTTTTTGGAAGCGTAGTGTCAATTCCTTTGGAGAAATCATTTAGCTTTATATTGATTGACTTATGGTCGTAATCAAAGTTGCCACTAATAACGCCAACACCAATTAATTGCTTTGACATAGAGCCATCACTAGGTATAACGTACAGCTCCCACTTTCTATTGTCGTATGCATTCGTACCTATTAAGTCAGAGAATCTTTTTTTATCTTCTAAGAAATCTGTGTTAGCAATTTTAACTGTAAGAAGATTAGTTCTCCCATTAAATCCAAAGAAGCTTAGACTTTGAGAGTAGTCACCTAAAGATACGATTGCTCCGTAGTAGATATCGCTTCCATCGGTGTAGTCAATAGTAGAGAATCCTGTAAAATTGGTCTCATTGCCATAATACAATCTGAGTAAGAATATGGCATTTGTTGAATCTTTACTTAATTTGTTTACAAGATCTGTGCTAAAACTAAGCAATACTTACACCTTCAGTAGATAGCGCAGGAAGCAATGTGTTTCTCACATAACCCTCATCAACGATACCGCCATTGATACTTACGTTTATCACATTACCAGACTGCCCTGTCTCATTCATATTCGCAAGATTATTTAAGCCTATAGACTGCACTGCGCTTTTTTGCATTACAAACTCACCAGGTTGTGCTAAGATTGGAACATTGCTTCCATTACCGCCAATTAATCCGCCATCGTGAAATTTGCCTCGCAAAATACCTATACTTTCTAAAATATCAAGACCTGCTTCACCTGCTGTTACATTGGGAAAGAAAAATCTTAAAAGCATAAGAGTTGCTTGTTGTGCAATAATTTGAGCAGCGATTGCCTTTATAGAAGCCACTACCGCCTCACCTAAGTTCTCTCCATGAACTACGGCATCGCTAATATTTTTTCCAAATTCTCTAAATATTGTTGCTGACTTCCTAATAGCATCCAAACGCTTTTTGTCTTTATCTTCAGGGTCTTCATCGTCACCTTCAGGTTTTGGTGGATCAGGAATTACAGGCGGTTTAGGGCGTGGCTTATCAGCTAATATATCTCTAATTTCTTCTATTTCTTTTAATTTAGCAAGTATAGAAGCAAGCTCTTCAACTTGGTCTCGACTCGCTTTAACATCATCTTTGTTGCTTTCAACTATTTCTTCAAGCTTTGAAGCTTTTCTAATCAAGTCTGCTCTTTCCCCTATAAGAGCCTTCTGCTTATTTGTAATAGAGAAAAATTCTTCCCTATTGTTTAAGAGTGTAACTCCCTTTTTTCTTTCTGCTAAATCAGCAATTTCTTTTTCAATTTCTTTCTGCTTTTCTGCTTTCTCAATAGATTTTACGACTAACTTTCCTTGTGTGATTGCTAAATTTTTTGATTCTTTTAAGGCAGTATTAAAAGCCTTCTGAGCTTCTTCTGTGGTTTTAAACTCAACATTATTCTCTTTTAAGGTTTTTTGCATATCTCTCAGCTCTATGTTCAGATTAAGTCTTTGAAGCTCTGCTATTTGCGTTGCTGTTCCTTCAAATTCTTTTAACTCTCTGATTGCTGTCTCAAGACTTGTCTCAGTTAAACCTCTAATAAATCTCTCAGCTCTTTCAGCTCCTGTTTTTAAACTTTCAAACAATGGTCGTATAACAGGCATAAGGCTATCACCAATAGAATCAGCTAATCTCGTAAAGGAGTCAATCATATTAGAGGTTAGTCCTGTAAAAGTTTTACTTAGCCTTTCGGATGATCCTGCAATCCCAACAACAGGATCTTGTATTGAAGTTATTAGAGCTTCTCTAAATTCAGGTAAGGTAGTCTTAGATAAATCTGCTAACCCTTGAGAGCTTTTTATAATATTAAGTATTCCACGCTCTCTTAAAATGTCAGCAGCGCCTGCGCCACCTGCAAAAGCACGGCCAAATGCATTAGCAGCTTCTACTGCGGTAGTACCCATAAATGCAGCTAAGTCTGTAATTGGAACAATTAAAGCATTAGCATCGGCTCCAAAAGCCTGAAGCTGCGCACCTGCATCCACAACGTCTTCAAGTGTAAATGGCGTAGTTGATGCTACTTTATTAAAATTATCAAAAGCTTTTTCTGCGTTTTCTACAGAACCTGTTAATCCCACTAGGCGTGTTTTTACAGCTTCAAATTTAGCAGAAACTCCAACAACCTTACCTATTGCAGCAGAAACACCTGCAAAAGCAAAACTTGCAAGTAAAAGATCGTTTCTAAGTCCACCAATCTCTCTACGAACACCCGATGCTTTTATTCTTAGGTTTCCAAGAGCTGAATTAGTTTTCTTTACATTTGTGTTGGCTTTTTGAGACTGAAACTTAAATTGTAATATCAGTTCATTTTTATCGACTGCCATTGTTCTTTTCCTTCATGCGTTTATCACAAGCGGTTAGTTCTTCATCTATAATCGAATAGACTACGAGACGATTCATGTCTGCCTCGTCTATGCATTTAGCAGGTGGGATATTAAACTTTTTTATGTAAGCATATTCTTGAATATCAAACTCAACTTCCTGATCCTTGAAGAATAATGGATTAGCAAAGTGAGGTATATTGTAATATAGATTCTGCCCTGGAGTGAACTTGCGCTTTTCATCTTCAGCCACAACACGATATACCTCTTCCCAAATCGTGGAAGAAGTATATGTAATTGGCTTGTTTAAGGTTGGCGAGTGTGCTGTATATTCGCCTTTAGTAGGTAGAAGGGATTCGCTAAAACCAAAATAAGTATACCAAGTATTAACTCGGTAGGCTAACTCTTTTTTTTAGATACGCCTTTATACTCTTGGTAAATCGCAGCAAGAATTTCATCAGTTTCTTCGTCTTTAAACTTACCAAGAGCTTCTTCAGGGTTTTTGAACGCTTTGTTCATTACCCAATCAAGAAGCTCGTAGTAGGCATCGGTATCGAGCTTATTATCCCAATACACTTTAATCTCTTTGCGGTGAAGCTCACGCCTATCTTTAAAATTAATAGGCTCTACTTCAAATTCACCTTTTTTGGTTTTTACAATCATTAAGCAATTATTCTTATCATATCACCTGAACTAGGAGCAAGAACCTTCATACTAACATCCAACATCATCGCTGCAGCTTCATTGAAAGCTACTGATGTTATCTTGCAGTTACTTGCCTGTACTCCGAATGTGGTAGCACTAGCAAATGTTGCATTGTTAGAAAGCTCTGTTGCAACTGTGGTTCCCTGCAAGAGAGAATCATGCATATCTGCTGTATTGTCATCATATTTCACAGTAGCGTCAATCGTAACACCAAATTCAGGAATCGATCTTGCGATTGCCTGTGGATCAGCGTCACTGCCTTGATAGCCTAAGTATTCAGATGGATTTTCCATATTTATTGATAGAGATTGTAATACACTGTCCGCTTTATTCGCAACAGTTTTCTTAGTATTCATTGTGGTAAGGTAGTAGTAAGTAGTGCCATAAGCTTTCTCTGCAGGTCTTGTACTGCCTACACTTGGCTTATATCCTGACTTAAATGTTCCACTTATTTTCATTCTGCCATTCTCAGTTCCCATGTCTCCATTGATTGTTAGTGAGGTTAGAGTAGCTCCTTCTATAATAATCGAATGGTCATTGCCTTCTTCTGGAGAATAGATAGCGACTGATAAAGTTTTTTCAATATCACTTGTGGCGTTATGCTCTAACTCTTCAGGAGTGTAAGAACTTATCAAGTCATATGCATTTACAACAGGATTTGATGAAAGCTGTTCTTTGTCAACAACAAACATATGCTCTAAAAGCAATGGTAGAACTGTAGAATCTGCTGTGCCTGAGAAGCTGACCTCATGCTGTACAGCTTTTTGGCTTGTATAGGCATCACTAACTTTAGCAACCCTGGCATCGCTAGACCTTACATCAAATACCTGAGTAGGATTAAATGATGGCATTTCAATAGAATCGATATTGATAAGTTGGTATGCAGGTTGAATTGTTATAGTCTGTCCTGCGGACTCAACAGTAAAGGTCGCATCTCCACAAGTTATAGTACCTGCTACTACCGCAGTTATTTTAAAAGTTCCATTATTTGCAGCGTTAGTAGCTCCACTGACTGTAATAAACATATCAACGCCATAATTTTTCGTTAAAAACGTAGCTGCAGCGTGTGTTATTGTCGTAGTAGTCGCAAACGCTATATCAGTTGCTGTTAGTGTTGTGGCTTTACCTGCTCCGATTTTACCCTCAGAACTAAAGCCTAATTTAAATTGTTTTGGGCTTAACGCCTGTCCATCGAGAGCCATAATTATTTACCTTTCTCTTTCTTAACTTTTTTAGGTTCTTTAAATTTTTCTACATATTCTTTACCTTTTTTAGGTATAGAATCTACATCCACCACTAATCCTGCATTTAGGTTATTCCAATCTTCAATGGAAAATCCCATAAATGAGCCATAGCTAGGTATTGGTTTTATCGCTTTTACTTTCATGATAATACTTCCTCTACTACACACGCAAAGGTTACATCTATGATTTTGTATTCAGGTAATTCTTCATTATCTACCTGGTACTCAATATTGGTAATGCGACCATCGTGCCATTTATAAGTTGAACTTGGACTGTAATCCGAGTTGTTTGCAATTAATCTTTTAAGTCTTTCAATCGTCTTAGTGACTGGGTCAAGCTCCGTATGTTTCCTATGATCTCCTGATGACTTGCGGAGAAATCTAATCAAAACAGTGTACTCTCTTACATCACTAGAGACTCTTTGTTCTAATAGTTCATCTGTCTGTGGTTGAAATACAAAAAAAGTATTTCCCCTAGCAATAACATCTAGGTCATAAAAAACAGGAACATCCGTAAATTCATCACCAATAATCTTATCTAGCGAATCCAGTACATTCTCTTTTATCGTATTGTTGTACGATATCATCTAACGACTTGACCGCTCTTTACTGTACCAGTTTCATTAGTGTGTCCACCCATAACGCTTATGCCCCATTCGTCTGCAGCCACATACACTCCTTCGCTAAATCTAATAGCTATACCATATGCAGCAGACTGAAACACGCCTGTTACCACTTCATTCTCTACAGTCTTTGTTCGCTTTAATCCAGTATCATCAGCAACATATACATCGTATTTTACAGGCGAAGAAGTGCCTGCAGCAAATGTACCACCTGTAGAAATAACCACACGAATATCATCGAACCTGGTCATTGGATGTGTAACGTTAGTAACATCAATAATCCCACCTGTTGTAGAAGCATCTAAGGATATCTGCCTAACCACACCCTGATTCTTATCAGGGGATGTATCCGAGTCTAATACAAACTCACCACGCTTTACTCTATCAAGAAGCCCTGTGCCTTCATCGTTCATTGCCATTCCTTCTACCTCACGACCTCTTTCAGGATCATAAGGCATGATGAGCTGACTGCAAGCTAATATCGCATTAGCTCTAATAATAACGAATGGATAATTTCTACCGCTTGCACCTTGGGCGTTTGAGTTGTTCACACGCATTATAGGTTTGCCGATGTAACTGCGGATCATATCAGCAGTTTCTTTTATGGTCTTCGTCTTTAAGTCATCCCAGTCTGTTCCTGCTTCCATAACTAAATCTGATACATCGGATGATGAAAATATATATACTACATCTTCTGATGAATCATAGAACCATTCTCCATCTGTATCCAAAGCTCCTAGGCTTGCTTGTTTATTACCTAGGTCTGCTCCACTTCTAAACAGTACATCAACGTAACCAGAATCATAAGCCTTGTAAACATTGGTTGCGTGTGTTACCCAATTACTAACCAAGAACTTTTGGTCATATTTATTTATATCAGGTATTATCGCCTGAAGATCTCCTTGCGTATTGCAGTATGCTTCAAAATATGTCATGCTTCTCCCATGTTCGGTGATTCAATTGCGTTTACATCTTCAAATATCAAATCAATTTCAGGTATATCAAGGTTATCAATAATAAGACAAAGCATTGCGAGTTTATCGGCATCCTCATTAGTTAACTTTCCTAAGAGATTTACCATTGATAAATCTTCATTAAGTTTCTTTATTGTTTTCGCATCTTGAAAAAACATCTTTAATTTTCTTGCTAAATCCATTACTTATTATCCTTTAGTCTACACCTACAGCACGTTTCCACCATCCAAAATAGAATCTTTCTTGAGATTCATCTTTGAATACGATTGCAGAATAAAAAAGGGTTCTAAATGCCTTAAAACGCTCTTTATTTATTCTTTTTGATTCTCTTATCGTATTCCTACCAATCTTGCCATCTACGGCTATTTTTGAGCCTCTAGTGGAGTTTACTGCTTTTTGTAGTATCTTTACTGCGTTTCCCTGCCCATGATTGACTACAGCATCAAAATAATCATCTCTTAAGCCATCAGGAAGCTTTTCTACTCTTGATGGATTCCAATAATCTTTTCTATATATTTCTAGTGCTTGGTCTAAGGTTAGGTTTTTTATATCCAACTGCGGATATGAGCGTTTAGAGATTCCGTACTTGGTCTCTCCACCCCTATCTGTAGGATCATCTACATATCCGCCTTCTCGCTTAAGAACATGAGGCACAATTTGTGCAAATGTTACTTTTTTGATAGGACATCCCCCATCACGTTTTCAAAGACACCATAGATAGCTTCAAGTATCTTTTCTTCAGTTTCCTCGTTTATGATTGGAATATTGATGTTCTTATTAAGCTCATCAATAATCTTCTCTTTGTTTTCACCATTGAAAAGATATTCCATTATCATTTTCTGTATCATACGAACCTCATTATTAGATTGATTGTTATTGGGATTGCGAAAATTCCAACCATACCGATTGTCTTTATTCGCACTAAACTTGACTCATGATCTGCAACCTTACCATTTAATTTTTCTAAATGATTGTCTATTGCTTTTAGTCTATGAAATATTTCTTCTTGTCTCGTATCAACCTTAATTAAAAGGCTCATCATCTCATCCCTATAATCTGACACTTTCACTTCTTCGCTCTTCTGCTCTGCTTTGAGCCTCTTCCATTACCAATTTTCGCCTCAATGTAATTTAACTGGTCTGTTACCTCATCATTGAGTTCTTGAAATTTATCTGTCATGACATTTTTAGCATCAATAAGCTTTACTATAATATCATGTAAATCATCAATCTTCTTATTCAATTCATTGGTCATCCACTTAAATGTCATCCAAAGGATACCTGCAGCTAATCCTGCAAAACCAATTTCTGTCCAATTCTCTATTCCCATTACCATTTAACCTTATCTGCCCAATAGGCTGCTGACATTTTACCTTTTGCTATGTTCTTAGCGTGACGAGCCTTAAAAGATCTGCGTCTTGCCTTTTGTGATTTTGTCTTTGGCTTCTTACCTGCACCTGAGACACCTTGTTGTCCAAATCGTATAAGCTTTACCTTACCACCAACTTTAGCTAACACCGCATGACTTTTCTTTGGATGGCTAGTAGTCTTCTTAGGTTTATTGTAGCCTGAAAATCTTTCACCTCGGTATGTGATTGCCATTACTTAGACCTTCTTTTAAACAAACTCTTTGGGATACGCTTACCTGCCTTATATAGCTTAGATACTTTTTTAATAGCACTAGCACGTCCAGATCTTTTACGACCCTTAAGTCCACTCAAGTACTTTTTAGGTAAACCTGACTTCTTATCTTTTGGTGCTTTTCTTCGTTTTGGCACGTTTTCTCCTTAAATCTGTATCATGCTTTCTACTACCCCTAAGAAAAGAGTTTACTCTACCCATAGCCCAGGATGCCATTGTTGTCTTTGGACGTGATCCTGCGGAAAGAAAAGCCCCTTGACCTCTTCTATAAACTTTAACCAATGTTCCATATGCTACTCTTTTTGCTCTCGCTTTTTTTTGCAAGTTTGCTTTTGTAGATGCACTTAGGGGCTTTCTCTTAATTGCCATTACTTCTTCTTCTTTTTATTCATCTTCTTGCGTTTTGGCGGTCTTCCTACCTTACTTCCGTAAGTTCCTTTTCCTTTAGGCATTCCATGGTCTCCCTGTTGCTTTTGTTGGTGTTTCTTGTTCTGTAATTTGTGCATCTAAACCTGCTTCAATCTCTGCGAGCCTATCTGCACCTATTTTAGCTTCTACCCATCCTTGTGCATCTTCTTCTGTAATATCGGCATAAGCTGTGAAGTTTTCAGAGTCTGGAGCATCTAAGCCTATAGTACCGATGCTTGATGCAGAGTAGGTTTTAGCATCATCACCTTCGCCTACTGTTTTATTTTTAATAAACGAATAGTGAACTGTCTTACAAACGTCAGACAATCCATCTTCACTTATCGCCCTATCAATAGTGTTAATCTTCGTTATCATCTTTTAATCCTTTACTTAGCGCATCGATGAACGCCTGTCTGCCAAACTGAAGTTGTTGTACATTAAACGATGCAGTTTCAATCTTTCTATTTAAGTCTGCAATGTGAGATACCACTACCTTCTGATCATCATCCATTGAGTCGATCTCGTACTCTTTACCATCAAGATTTAAAACTGGCTTGTTTTCTCTATTTTGTTTTTTTGCCATTTTATTTCCTTATCTTCTTTTTAATCCTAATTTTTCCATTAGGGTTTTGTTTTCTTCTTCAAGTTTCTGTATATGCTGCGATTCCATTCCTTCAACACTCGCACTTAACACAGTAACTTTATTTTGTAAATCTTCAATTTTTCTTTGATGCTCTGCAAATTGCATTTGAGCTTGATACCAAGAGCCAGTAACTACCATAATTAAGAAACCTACTTTTATTAACATAGCTACACTTAAACTAATAGTGCTGTCTGTATTAATTGCGTTTGCCACTTCTTAATCTTTCTACTTCTCTTTCAAGAACTGTAATCTTTTCGTTCTGTCTTATATCAGCAGGGATCTCAGCGTTCTGACTTTCTTTAGCATCTTCTTCAATAGTTGCAATATGTTCTTCATTCATTTTAACTTGATACTCAAGAAAAGATATACGACCATTTAACTCACCATAACCCCATACCATTGCACCAATTATTCCTACTGCTTGAAAAAGCATAGGCAAGCTAATATTAAGACTTGAATCTTGTCCTATTGGTTTAGTCATTCTTTATTCTCTGTTGGTTTTGGCTTTGGCTTTCTATTAACAACTATTCTTTTTCTATATACAGGCTTAATAAATTGGTCGTGATCCCAATACCTATAATCATTAGTATTCCAACCTATAGCCAATGAATTAGGATAGTATCTATATCCTTGAAAATCTGACCTATACACTTTAACCACTTGTGTGCTATCAGTATATGTAATTATTTGTGAAGGTACAGGTTCACCTACATCTCCACTAATGATGTATCCAAAGAAAAGACCTACAATAAATTCAATCATTAGTTACTACCATTGTTAATTCTTTGAGCGTCTATATAAAGTTCATTATATATACCCAAGCTATCTGCTTTCCAAATTACTTTACGCATTAAGCTATCTATCTCAAACATTTCTTGTGATAGCTCTTCTCGTGTCTTACCTATATAGTAATCTTGACATCTAAAGATACTTACCATAAATGCTATTGCAAAACCAAGTATTACCATAGCGTTTAGTATCTTACTAGCATCTGCCCATTGGTTTAGTTTTTTACGCATTTTCTAACGCTTCTACTTTTGCTGTTAGTTCTTGTACTGCTTTAACAAGCAATGGCACAAGTTTTGATTGGTCAATGCTTTGCGATACAATATTACCATCATCATCTACTGCATCTTTTTCTCCAATTATTGCTTCTGGTACTATATCTGAAACTTCGTGTGCAAAGAAACCATCAACAGTTGTGTCTTTATCTGCTTTAAAATTAAACCTGTAAGGCTTTAGTTGATTTAACCTTGTTAATCCATCAGATATTACAACTTCGTTTTCTTTTAGTCTGTAATCTGAAGAAGTAGTAAAAGATGTGCCACTTCCACTTGTAGTAATTGCACCTACTTGTCCATTCCCATTATAAAATCTTTGCAAATCGTATGAACTTGTATATGCTCCACAATTTAAAGCTAAACCTATACTACCAAAAGCACCACCAAGTGACCAAAATAATTTATTACCTTGTGCAGATAAATCTTGAGATGCACTTAAACCTGAGTTATCTCCACCATTTAATTGACCATTTTGCACAAGCCTCATTTGTTCGACATCATTAATAGTCCATCTAAAATCTACTCCTGAACCACCAGTTGTGCCTGGGTCTACTCTAAAAATTAAACCATCGCCATTATTGCATATTTCATTATAATAAGAATATCCACTATTATTAAATCTTATACCATCTGTATTAGATGCCCCATTCAAATCAAGTATTCTTGCTGGACTTGAAGTTCCTATACCAACTTTTCCATCATTAGTAAAAGTTGCTACTGCTGTTGTAGTATCGGCATTAAATATACCAAATTTACCACCAGCAAAACTTCCACCACTACCACCAGAAATTAAGTACCATTTATCACCATTAGTTGAAGTATTATCTAAAGATAATATGGTTTCTCCACTACTTCCTGTAAATTGAGAAACAATAGCCTCTGAAGAAGCAAGGTCAAGTTTATATGCAGGACTTGTTGTACCAATACCTACGTTGCCAGAGCTGTCTATGTACATAGCAGTTGAATTGTTAGGTTTAAACTCGATAAAACTATCAGTGTCTATAATTAGACCTGTACTGCTTAATTGTAAAAATGCTCTTAATGTTCCTGCTGTATTATGA
>Ga0181405_1000058_pt1 | contig 34987 bp, 51 predicted proteins | sample 28SPOviralmetaG_FD_130134 | JGI IMG/M metagenome (GOLD analysis project Ga0181405, IMG submission 130134) | Marine viral communities from the oligotrophic San Pedro Time Series (SPOT) site, San Pedro Channel, CA, USA - 28 SPOT_SRF_2011-11-29 | ecosystem: Environmental > Aquatic > Marine > Strait...
ATCAATCACTGACTCTTCCGGCGCAATAAGTTTTGGTGATGAAAATTTAAGCACGTCTGGAACTTTAACCACTGGCACTTTGACTTTAGGAGGTGCATCTATTACTGACTCATCGGGTGCTATTAGTTTTGGCAATGAAAACCTTACCACGACAGGAACATTAAACGTAAGTGGACTATCCACACTGGGAGCATTGACCGTCACAGGCGCAATGACATTCACCAGTGGTGGTGTCACTGTAGACAATCTAAGTTTCAATGATAATATAATATCTTCAAGTTCTAACGCTGACATACGTCTTACTCCGGGAGGAACTGGAGCAGTAATAGTCAACAGTCTAACCATAGATGACAACATCAATATCACGGACAACCATATCAAAGCCACAGCATCGAACTCGGACTTGATCCTATCTCCTTCAGGTACAGGATCAGTTGTTATAGCAAAGGCTGACATAAACAGTGGAGCAATCGATGGCACAGTAATTGGTGGATCAACTGCCGCCGCTGGTACTTTCACTACGCTTACGGTTACTCAAGCGTTGACCTTGGAAGGAATAACAATAGACGACAACACAGTCAAGACCAATTCTTCAAACGCTAACCTCGAACTGTCAGGAAACGGTTCGGGTGGAGTTACAATTAGTGGTTTCACTTTCCCAACGTCGGATGGAAGTAGCAACCAATTCTTAAAAACGGACGGATCAGGTACTCTATCATTTGCAACTGCCGGGGCAACACTGAACCATTCAGACCTAGTAGATGCGACTACCACAGTGGCCACATCAACTACAACTGTATTGAACACATTCGCTGTTGATACATTTAGGAGTGCCAAATATTTTATTTCCATCACCGACTCAACCAACAGCAGGTTCGAAGTTGTTGAAGCCAACGTGACGCACGATGGATCAGATGCCTATGTTACTGCTTTTGGATCAACCACCGATCACACAGGTCCGCTCACTGTATTCACAGCAGACGTTAGCGGTGGAAACGCAAGGCTCCTAGTGACTAACACATCGAACGATAGCTGTGTATTTAAATTTCAAAGAATTACATTTGACCTATAGTTTTACATTAGGTTCTTAGAGTTGCTGATAAATAATCACGTACAAGGGGAATAACACATGGCACAACAAAGTATAAACATAGGATCGGCGGCTAACGACGGCACAGGTGATCCATTACGAACAGCATTTGACAAAATTAACGACAACTTTACGGAGTTGTATGGCTCCACAGCAGAAGCCAACGATTTAATTGAAGATTCAACTCCACAGTTAGGTGGTGATCTTGATGTTAACGGAAGAAGAATCACATCAGCAAGATCGAACGAGGACATCATTTTATTACCATCTGGCACAGGCGGAGTAATTGCATCAGCGGTAAGGATTGCAGGAACAACTTTAAGCTCAGACGATTCAAGCACAATCAACATTAACGAAGGTTTAGTGGTTGACGGCACAGCGAGTGTTTCAGGAAACGCAACAGTGGCTGGAACGTTAGGAGTCACAGGTGTTGCTACATTTACAGCAACTCCAGTATTCAGTGCCGATGCAACTTTCTCAGATGACATTGCCCTAAGCTCTGACAGTGCAGTAATCACTTTTGGTGCAGATTCAGATACAAGTTTAACACACACAGACGGAACTGGTTTGACTTTAAATTCAACAAACAAACTTTGTTTCAATGATGCATCTCAGTTCATTCAAGGTATTAGTGCAACAGTTTTAGGACTTGGTGCAACTGATGAGATCGACTTAACTGCAACAGCCATAGACATAAATGGTACTTGCGACATAAGTGGAACAACAACGGTTGCGGCAATCACAGCATCTGGCACAGCTACATTGAATGGCGCTGTAAATATTGCTGGAGCTGTTGGCATAGGTGACTTAAACATATTAGCTGACGGTACAATCACGTCTGACACTAATGGTGACATTGTAATTGCTCCGGCTGGCACAGGTTCTGTAGTGGCCACTGGATTGACATTTAATGGAACAACAATAAGTGCTACGGACTCAACAATAGTAAACATTAACGACGCAGTAAATGTTGATGGAAATTTAACTGTTCAAGGAACAACAAACACAGCGGATGTTGCCACAACAGGTAACACCACAATTTCTGGTTCTTTGACAACAGGAACTTTTGCAGTAGGTGACTTAAACATCATTGCTGACGGTTCAATAACATCAGACACAAATGGTGACATAGTAATTGACCCAGCTGGAACTGGTGCTATTGTTTTGACTGGACCAATCACAGCAACAGGAACACAGACGACAACAGGACAATTAAATGTTGACAATTTAAGATTAGACGGAAACGTATTATCAGCAACATCGGGTGGTATTACACTAACACCGGCGGCTGGTCAGAACGTTGCAGTAACAGGAACTAACGTGAACTTAACTGCAGGCGAGGCCAACTTTACATTGATGGAGGCCACAACTGTAAGGGCTAATTTCATATCAAGTGATACATCCAACGCCGACATAGATATTACAACGCAGGGTACAGGTGTAGTAAAAATTGAAGACACACAACTTACATTAACAGGATCATTCCTACCGGCCATACACACATTCACGGCAACCGACGCAATAACAATAGCTGAACACGCCGGCAGAACTTTATTACTTGGTGAAGTTGGTGGAAACGCGGCGGTGACTTTGACGCTACCAGCGGCTACCGGTACAGGTGCAGTTTATAAATTCATCGTAAGTGTGACGAATACATCAAACTATAAGATACAGGTTGCAGATGCAACAGACACTATTGACGGTATCATGTTGTATCTAGATGAAGACGGCACAGCAGTATCGGCCTTCCCAACAGTGGCGGCTTCAGATACAATAACACTTAACGGTGGAACTACAGGTGGTATTATTGGTGATTATCTTGAGCTGATAGATATAGCTACCAACCAATATCATGTAAGAGGTGTAATGAGGGTAGCGGCAGGTGCCAACCCAGCAACACCATTTACTGCGGCAGTAAGTTAATAGTTAACACAATACACATAGTCTTTCTACAATACAAGAATGAAGAGACATTATAATAATAAAAGACAGAGTAGATCTCCACATTCCGAGATTAAACGCTTGGAGGAGGCCATACGGCGTGAACAGGACACAATGCGACGTGAGTCTCTGAAACAGCATCTTGAACATTGGATTCGTACACAGAATAATCATCGGTAATTGCGAATAAATACCCTTGTAAGGAGTAAGATAAATGGCAACACCGGTATGGTCTACCACTGCAGGTAAAATTGCATCAATAGACGAACAATCAGCGTTTTCGCTACAACTTGAAGCGAATACTAGTGACTCAACGGCCATCACTTACTCCGTAATAGCAGGAAGTTTGCCATCAGGTATGAAAGTCACATCAGATGGACTACTAACAGGTACTCCGGCCGAGGTTGCCAAAAGAACTCTTTACACCTTCGTCGTGCGAGCCACGGCCGGTACCGCTATAACAGATAGAACATTCACATTAGATGTCAAAGGTGAAGATGCACCAGCATTCACAACAGTGGCTGGACAACTTAACAGACCATTATCAACAGTATACACATCTGACAGTTCCTCAACTTGTGACAGTATATTGACCACAGCAGATGTGACAGGTAACGTGACAGTGCTTGATGGATCATTTATCGAATATGACATTGTGGCAACAGACTCAGACACTGCCGCTGGACAGAATCTAGTCTATGAAGTAGTGCAGGGATCACTACCACCAGGCGTAACAATGACCACTGGTGGAAAGATATCTGGTGTAGTTCGACTTGCCATAGACGAGTCTTATGGACCACAAGGTGGTTATGACTTTGATCCATTCCCAGATTACTCAGCACTTACACCGAGCGACGGTGGGTCGCCCACAAACCTTAGGAATATCTATGACAGGACCGTTGTTTCAAAATCTAAATCAGTTAACTATGATTTCATAGTAAGGGTAACAGACGGAGTATCTAGCACAGACAGAAACTTTAATATTTTTGTTTACAGTGCAGACTACTGGGTGGTTTCAAATTCAAATGTCACTATTGACCAAACATTGGTAGGAACTAGCTTCCTTACAATGGACGCCCATACAGGCAGACCTCCTGTGTTCATAACCGATGCCGACCTAGGAACGTTTAGACATGATAACAACGTTCTGATAAGGATCGATGTATCTGACTTTGATCCATTACAAGCCAATCTAGAATACAGCATAACATCTGGATCATTACCCACAGGTCTAAGCATTGACATAAATTCCGGAGAAATACATGGAAGCCTGGCAAGACAGTCGGCCGTAGAAGTTGATCACACATTTACAATCCGAGCAAACAGAGTTGTAGCAACAGGGCTTAACACATTCTCAGAAAGAACTTTCACTATGAAAGTAGTAGGTGAGATAGACATTGGAATCGCCTTTATAACACCTACGGTCATTGGAACACTGAAAGCAGACATTCCAAGTACACTATCAATAGAGGCCGAGTCAGATGCCGCTAACAGGGTGCTACAATATTCTGTCACGTCAGGTTCATTACCAACAGGTATAAGTTTATCAACTGACGGTCATCTAATAGGTGCTATTGATCCAAACGATTTTACAGACTCCACTAGAGCATACACATTCACAGTAACGGTAAGTGACCAATACCAATCATCAGCGACGTCTAAGCAATTTACGTTAAACATTGACATACCATACACTACAATAGAGTATGGAAACATGACAGGCCACGCAACATCATTTATTGATCAGAATATTTTTTACAACATAGCTCAAGATCCAGACATCAATTCTCCAGAATACATTTATAGACCAGAGGATTCAAACTTTGGCATGAAGATAAAACCAGATATGTTAATGTTGTCAGGGTTGGAAGCCCAAACGTTGACGGCATTCCAAACACAGATGGAACAGAATCATGCACCTAAAACGCTATATTTTGGTGACCTAAAAACAGCGGTAGCCAAAGATGGAACAACTATCAAGTATGAAGTTGTGTATATAGAAATTAAAGACCAATTAGAGAACAGTTCAGGATTGGCAGTGTCCAGTTCGATTACATTGAGAGACGCAGTGGCTAAACCAATCTTAGGACCAAGAGCATCAAGTATGAATGCTACAGCAGATTACATAAACTACGAAGTGACAACAGATAGTGGACTTGCTTTTAGCACTTCAGGATCAAAGGTTAGGTTTGCAAATCAATTAAGTGCTGACCTTGGCTTCATTGAAACGTTGTATCCAAATGCAGTTGCCAATATGAGATCACGAATGAAGAGTCTCGGTCATAAAGAATGGGACTATCTACCTCTTTGGATGAAAACAACACAAAGTGGAGATCTTGCACCACTGGGATTTGTTAAAGCTGTACCTATTTGCTATTGCAAGCCAGGAACTTCTGAATTAGTTAAGAAAAGAATAGCAGACGGTGGTTACAATTTTAAAAATATATCATTCATTATAGATAGATATGTTGTAAGCAAGAGCAAAGTTGCTACAGAAACCTTTACCGGTGATGGATCTACAACTGCGTTTGAAGTAGCAGAAATATTACATGAAGAGGATATCTTAGTCAAGGAAGGAACTTCAACTGTGTTTGTTGGATCTGGTGTTACAGCAGACAATAATGTTAAACCTGCTTACCTTACTGCAGACGGCGTTATTAGATCAGCCGACCACGAGTTTGGGATAACTCTCACACACGATACTACAACTAAGAAAACAACGATTAATTTTACCAAAGAGGTGCCTTCGGCAGGTACAATAATTAAGGTAGAAAGAGCTAACGATAAATATCTTAAATTTAGGGATAAAGGAATTTAATAAATGGCAAGTAATATAGTACCAGGGAATGTAGACGGAGCGTATCCAAAAGCAGGGCAAGACAACAGCTCACAAGGATTCAGAGATAATTTCACTGCGATAAAAAATAACTTTACAGAAGCGGTAACAGAGATTGTAAATCTACAAACAAACAAGGCAAACATGAATGCGGCCAGTAATTTCACAGACAACGAAGTTACAAGAGCAAAATTAAAGGACACATCAGAAACTGTTTATGCACACGGAAGCGTATCTAGTGGTGCAATCACTCTTAATCATGAGAACGGGCATTACCAAACTGCTACTGTCACAGCATCAACAACTTTTACATTTACAAATTTCCCACCATCTGGCGCCTTGGGGAGAATAATTCTTGACATTATTGTGGCTCCAACAGCATCAACTCTGACGTTCCCAACTGCCACTATTAAAGCAGACAACGTACACGGCAGTGATGGAACTTCAGATCAGATATCTCCCGGTCTAGGTAGAGTTCTTTATGAATTCATGACACCAGACGGAGGCACAACTGTGTTGATGCACCAACTAGGGAAACAGTACGCATAATAGCAAAGGAGTATAATGTACTTCCATCCATTACAAGAAGAAATAGGCAACATGTCAGAAGAAGACATATCCAAAAGAATCAAAGAGTTATCTAGAAAAGTTGCAATCGCAAGACGTGGACGTAATCCGGAAATGTTACAGAATCTACAGATGGCACTTAAGACATATCAAGATGCTGTGAGGCAGAGACGTATAGAGGAATGGCACAAGAACAACAAGAAGTTAAGAGGCGAGCCAGACCTTGGCGACTTGGTCAACATCGACTAGTAAATAGTTTTGATGTCAAACACATTTACCTGGAAGACAAAATTCAGATCAATCATAATAGTGGACGGTGAACTGTTTGCAAATGAATACAAACTGAACATATCATTGACTCCACACACAGCCAGTCTTAAAGAACAAACGGAATATTTCGAGAGGCTTAAGAACTTATTCGAACAGGTCTTCGCCAACACGATAACCACGTGGAGGGATGAACCTCTCTACACAACATTAAAGAAAAGCACCACAAACAGATTTATTGAATTACCAAAGCCTCCATATGATCAAATAATGGCCGCGGTGTGTTTTTGCAAAGCAAATGCTATACTGGACAGCAAGATTGTTATAAATTACGTCGAATTATCCTCATGGCAAGGTGACGGTATTACCTATTCGGTTGACAAAGACAGCAAAGAGCTTATACTGTTAGATAGACCCGATTGGTTTTCAGCGAAGTTCAGTAAATTCGATCCATGGTGGTTGAGGGCAGACACGGCAACATATGATCAAGAACTTGACAAAGGCATCTACACAGGACACTTCAGTTGGAACAATAACGAGATTCCTGTTGACAAACAGCACGAGTATCATGCTAAAATATTTGAGTTCCAACCAAAGGTTTTAGATGGCGGTAAAGACAAAGATAAATGATCACGGTGACGTGATATTCTCGGAAGAGGATGTCATCGACTTGCTATACACAGATCCAGATTTTGATATAACAAAATTATATTTCAGCGACATCACAAAGTACACTGACAGTTTGAAAGAGCTTGGCATAGACTTGCCAGTGGTAAACACAGTGCCACAAAGACCAGCCATTAGTGAATTTGACAAAGAAAATTGCGACAGGTGGCACATGCCTGAGAAGTATTACCAAATTAATGTGTTGCAATGGTTATTAGACAAATGTCAAAACGACGAAGAAAAACTTAGAGTACAGATGGAGTATGACCTGTTTGAGAAGAAAAAATTTATACAGGTGCTACAGTTTTTAATTTATTTTGTAGACACACTAAGAGCTAACAACATTGTATGGGGTGTAGGTCGAGGATCAAGTGTGGCCAGTTTCTGTTTATTTTTGATAGGGGTACACAAGATAAATCCTTTGCTGTACAATTTAGACATCACCGAATTTCTAAGATGATAAGTAATTTATATAGGAGCATATTATTATGGTAGCAAGAGCACCCAGGAAAAGAATGTACAAATCAATGCAGGGACGCATGATTGACATAGAAAAATTAAGATCTGCAAACGAAAGTGTACAAGCAGTTGGAAACATGAACGTTAATGCAAGAGGCGATGTAATAGGCGCAGGCGGTAAGGTAGTGACTCCAAAAGAAACTATCATTAAGAAGTATTACGAACAGCCAAAAGGTATGGTAAGCGACACGCCAGTCAGTAAGCCAATGCCAGCACCAAGAAGAGAGCCGCCTAAACAAGTGGCAAAGCCTTCGGCAGTAGCATCTAAAACAGCACCTAAGAAAACAGCACCTAAACCAAAAACAGAAACAAAATCTAAAAAAGGTATAGACGCGGCACTTGACGGCTTAGAATAGATCTAGTATAATAATACTAAGATGGACATACAATCAGCACAGGCAAAAGGCTTTGGATCAGATGGTGGAAAACAATACACTGTCGAGAATGATATCACCCCCCTTAAAAAGAGAGTACTAGTATCCGACATGCACTTTGGAGAGACCAAATCCAAAGGTGGAATCATACTGGTCGATGACGATGGTACTGCAGAAGGTATCCACCCTAGATGGGGCAAGGTATACGCTGTGGGTAAACTGCAGGATGATGTCGAGATAGGCCAATGGGTGCTTGTCGCACATGGTAGATGGTCGAGAGCATTCAAACTTAAACGGAAAGAAAAAGGTTCTAACGGGGACGACATAGGTATCGAAATGGAAGTGAGAATGATAGACGAAAACGATATACTTCTAGTATCAGACGAAGAGCCTGACTTCAACAGACACAAGGCCGGATACATCAACATGGGTGGAGCCCAACAGATGACAAAACTTCCGGGTAATGATTAACCATACTTGTTACGTCTGTAAGAAAACTTTCACAAACGCAATTTACTGGTATGATAGTTTGCATGATACCAAATACGATAAACGAATTATTAGACCCTTTTGTGGGCCTGCCTGTGCAAACAAATACAGGGAAATATCAGATGTAAATGACTATCCACAAAGAAGACCACTTCCTAAGGGTCCAGAATGGCAAATAATAAACGACATAAATTATATCGAATATGAAAGCGATTAAGATAAAAAAAGTTAAAGTTGAAGTAGATAAATTAGTCACCATGGCAGAGATGGGACTGGGCGTTGAGCGTCCACTTAATAAAGAAAAAAGAACATGGATTAACAAGTTGAAGAAAGATGGCGTTTGGGATCCAATACTGGTTACGCCAATAAAAGATTCAGGATATTACTTGTTAACAGATGGTTGGCATAGAGTACAAGCGGCAAAAGGATTGAAGAAAAAAACAATTAATGCATTACAATTACCAGCCAATGCAGGTATAAGCATGGCAAAAGCAAATAAAATTTTAAGAGACATCGACCGAGAATACGGATTCAAACTGCATTGTAGTGACATCATTGGACACTGGGCCATGATGGAAACACTACTAGAAGAGTAGACATTTAAAAAATATCTGTTATAATATCTACATGATACAACGTTTTGGTTTCTGTTGCAAATGGCTAAATGACACTAGCGAATTTGGTGGCATGAAAGTTAACGCTAAGGACCGAGAGCTCAACGGAAGATCAACCACTATGCGTTGGCTACGAGAACACAAGGACGAGGCCGAACAACGACAGTGGGATATCATGACTCACAATACACTTGCCGCACGTAGATTGGTGCAACGTGTAGGATCTCTCCCACCTGAACGCAGGATGGTCAGACTTGGTAGTGAAATGCTACAAGGATACACAGAGAAAGATTGGAAGTCTTGGTGGCAAAGACCAGAGTTACAGAGCCACTTGGCAAATTTATTTGCACCTGTTGGTGAGATGGCAAGAAGGTTAGATGTCAAAGTAAGTTTCCATCCTGGACAATTTTGTGTCCTGTCAAGTGACACTCCAGAAATAGTAGAACGTAGTATTGAAGAATTTGAATATCATGCTGACATGGCTCGTTGGATGGGATTTGGCAAATCGTTCCAAGATGGTTGCAAGATTAACGTACACATCTCAGGACGACAGGGACCAGATGGCATACGTAAGGCACTTCCACGACTATCCCAAGAAGCTCGAAACTTGATTACAATCGAGAACGATGAGATGGGACATGGACTTGAGAAGAGTCTAGAACTTGAAAAGGATCTAGCACTGGTGCTAGACATACATCACCACTGGATCAGAGATGAGGAATACATTGAAGCTACTGATGACAGGGTAAAACGTGTTATCGACAGTTGGCGAGGACAGAGGCCAAGTATGCATTACTCCTATTCGAGGGACGAACATCTCGCAGTGGCAGAACTAGGAGACAAAACACACACTGAGATGCACAACATCAAGGATCTACTTGCACGTGGTTGCAAAAAACAGAAACTTAGAGCACATAGTGACTTATTACCAAATAGAAAGGTAAATGATTGGGCATTGTCGTTCTCTGAATACTTTGATATACAGGTCGAGGCCAAAGGTAAAAACATGGCCACAGAACAATTATATAGACAGTACAAAGAAAAAGCTGTATAATAGTTGCATGACAGAATATAGTTCTCATGATTGGAGAAAGAACACGGATGACGCCATTGTGGTGGCCTCTGACATAGGTATAAAATTAGAAGTCAACAAAAGCAAAGTGATCTTTACAAATCCTAAAACACTCAAAACAGAAGAAGTTGAGGTATCAAGACTGGTGAGAGTGTTTGTCAACAACAGAGACGATTTAAAAAGAAGTGTAAAGTGACAAAAGAAGAAATAAAGAACTTAAACGACAAAGTCGATAGGTTACAGAAGTCTATTGACAAACTTTCTGGGAAACTTTATAAACATATCAAGTTTATTGATTCAACATATGATGGATTGAAAAATCCTATTGAAGCCGCAAGAAAGTGGTTACGTAAATGAAGGAATATAAACTTACCGTAAAGGTTGGTGACCTTGTCGAGGTTGGGAGATTTCGTAATGTATCAACAAAAATTAAAAAAATAGAGTTGGATGCAAATGGACAACCTGTTATAATAACAAGCAAGGGTGCTAAAAAATTATTGAGTTGTAGGCTGGCAAAACTACATCCAGGAAGCAAAACGCCAAAACAAATATTAATGGAAAAACAAAAATGAAGAAATTTATAAGGTGGGTCAGCTTGATTCCTCTATTACACGCACCAGGATATTTTCTTGCTATTGTGGGTGTGTTTCTGTTAATATTAACATTTGTATTATGAAAGAACTTTGGGTAGAAAAATATAGACCAAAAACATTGAAAGAGTATGTTGTGCGAGATGATGCACAACGTAATCAAATACAAACATGGATTGATGACAAAGCGATTCCGCATTTGTTGTTGAGCGGTGCTCCAGGTGTGGGTAAAACTACGCTGGCAAAAGTGCTATTCCAAGAACTAGAGGTAAGCAGTTATGACATACTAGAAATAAATGCTTCTAGAGAAAATTCAGTAGACACAGTAAGAGAAAAAATTAATTCATTTGTACAGATTATGCCATTTGGTGCATACAAATATGTTTTGTTGGATGAGGCAGATTACATGAGTCCGAACGGACAGGCGGCGTTGCGTGGCGTGATGGAAATGTATCACACATCAGCAAGATTCATATTGACTTGCAACTATCCCAACAGGGTTATCCCGGCACTGCATTCAAGATGCCAAGGATTCCATATGGAAACAATAGACAAAAATGAATTCACGGCGAGAACAGCAGAAATATTAATAGCTGAACAAATGGAGCCAGATATAGAAGTACTTGACACATATGTAAAAGCATCATATCCCGATCTTAGAAAGTGTATCAACATGATACAGCAGAATTGTAGGAACGGCAAACTGATGCCACCAGCAAGTGGTGACTCAGGACAGCAGGATTACAGGTTGCAGATGGTGGATCTTTTCAAACAGGGCAAAATACAAGAAGCCAGAAAACTTGTTTGTGCCCAAGCAAGGCCAGAGGAGTGCGAGGAGATATACAGATGGTTGTATGACAACTTAGAAATTATATCCAAGGACGAAGACGCACAAGACAAAGCGGTACTAATCATTAAACAAGGGTTGGTTGACCATTCTTTTGTGGCAGATCCAGAAATAAATTTAGCAAGTGTGATGATCAAACTGTCAAGGTTAAACAATGTCTGACATAGTAAACCACGGCGTACTGAATATTGACTTTGAAAAATTTATGGATATTGTAAACAATACCACACAGGAAAAAACAAACTTATATCAAAGAACGAATGACTACTACGAAGGACAGGCACAAAAAAACAATCATGTACAAGCGATCGAGGAACAATGTGAAACTTGGTACAAGGATTCGGCGTATTCATTCTGGATTAAAAATGATAGATTGGCAGATTTAATTGGAGATGATTTTTATGATAAATTTGATATCAAGAAAGAACCAATAGATATAAATGTTTATAAGTTTGAACCTGGACAATTCACACCTCCGCACCAAGACACAATGGGAGGATCTGTTAAAAAATTACAAACGACGCCGGAAAATGTTAGAAAATTGTGGGTGGCTCTGTCTCCACCAGAATTTGGACACGCATTCTTTATTGGTGACCAGGTGTTTTACAATGTTCCCCAAGGCACCATAGTGGAGGCGTCATTTACTAACACTTGGCACTCAGGTGTAAATGCAGGTTTCAAAAACAGATATATTTTAGCAATACTCGGAGTAAAGAATGGGCAGTAAGCACAACAAAAAAAGATATATGATCGTTAACTACAGTCTCAATATGAAGGGCACTTACGATGAGCTTGTCGAACTTTCAAAGAAGAATGTTGGACCAGGTAAGTTAGTGAAATCCGGAGTTGTGTTGGACCTCGTCGGCAAAGAAGTTTTGAAGTGTGAAGTGCCCGGTCAGCCAAACCTAGTTGACCATATTACCTACGACACCCTGTACAAACATTTCCATAAAGCGTATGGAGACATGTTGGATCAATTCATCAAATAGACTGACTGTACATGCGTCTAAGCATGGATAACTGCTTTGCTTTCCATAGTCTGGACAATATCCTACGTCTTCTCCTGTCCTTCTGTTTCCTTATTTTAAGCCAATTCTGATTCTGTAGATACAAGCTCACTCGCTTATCATACACTCTCTTTTTCCTCATTAGTTTCCATAGTTTCCTTTGGAATAAAGGTCGCATTTGTAGGCCGTTTGATATTAGCATAATGTTCCTCGTAGGTTGTGTTTGACTGTGATTTAATGTGTCTTAGTTTTCGACTCATGTACAAATACTTACGATAAAATTTCCAAATAAACTATGCATATTTTACAACTCAGATCTTTAAGATAAATAAGAACTATGCATGACGTCTTAGACATAATCAGAAACGTACAAACCCTATACGGAACAGGTCCTACATTAGGAATATTGAAAGATTTCGAGAGGGTAATTGATGAGCTAGATGTTTACGTGTTTAAAAATTGGGAAGACGGAGAATTACTGTCTGGTCCAGTCGATTCTAGACATTTCGTTACATGTTCTTTCATGTGGCCAATTGACAAGATGCCTGATCCAGCTGGCGGAAAAAGACTAGTGGACAAAGGATGTAAAGTAAGTTACAAGAAAGATGAATTACTTAAACCAAGAGAGATCAAATCACCAGAGGATTACAGGCCAGGCACTACGAAAGGTAAAATAGATGCCCATGACATCTGGATAGTTGAAATAAAGATGCCAAAGGCCTTAATGGGAAACATGAAGTATGGCCAAGATGAAATCGAAACAGAGGATAATCCATCTGCAGATTTAGGGAACATTGATGACATTAGTTAATGAAGGTTTAAAGGCCGGCGATCTAGATGGTGTTGTAAGCAAACAATTTTCGGTGGACCAGTATAAATCTAAAATGGGTGACGACAAGAATATTTTGGTTCTTGGATTTGTTGTGGACGGACAGGCACCTGCAAGAGATTTAGAAAGATTTGCAGAGGTTGGCTACTCAAGTGTGCTTGACGCAGACGCTACTCCAGGCACGTTGGAAGATGGCAAACACAGAGTGTTTATAGAATTTGCCAGAAAGCCGGAAGTGGTCAAACAAATAATTTCATTCTTAGAGGATCTTAAAAAACTGACAAACATAGAAGAATTTGAATACACATATCACAAAGGAGAAAATCCAACACTAGTGTCAGCCGAAACGCTGGGAGAACAAATTCCTACAACGCCTGAATCATACGAAATGAAAGTAAATGAGATGAGAGTAAGTGAAGCAAGGCATTTCTTTGACAAATACGACATGATGGAGTGCAAGATAGTAGAGAACACAATGACAGTTAGAAAGTCAGGTGCAGGGCATGACCTTAAATTCGAACTGCACAAGTTTGGTCCAACAAACGAAATAATGAAAGAAGCCAAAGCATTCAAGATAGACATGGACTCAATCGCAGAATGCACACACCTTACAAAGTACTTTGGACCATACGATATTACCAAAACTAACGAAAACCAATTCATTTTTACAAAAGGTGACCAGTCTGCTTTATTAAGTAAGAGTGGATGGTAGTAGAAAAATTCGAAAAAAATTTGGCAGAATTCACCGGAGCACCCTTTGTGGTCGCTACCGATTGTTGCACACACGCTATCGAGCTGTGTCTTAGACACGACAACATAAAAAAACTAACCAGTACATGTTACACCTATCTAAGTGTCCCCATGACCTTTTTGAAGCTTGGCATCAAGTACAAACTAAAAGAGGAGCATTGGTTGGGTGAATACCAATTACACGGTTCAAGAATCTGGGACAGTGCCAGGTTGCTACACCCTAAGATGTACAGGAAAGGTCAATTGCAGTGTTTAAGTTTTGGTAACGGAAAACCGGTGGACAACAAACGTGGTGGTGCTATACTGTGTGGCACAAAGAAAGAGTATTCAGTATTGAAAAAGATGAGCCATGATGGACGAGATAAAAAGTTCAAAAGATGGATCGACCAGACAGAATATAGATTAGGATTCCACTATAACATGCCCTACGAACATGCAGAACAATGCAACAGACTATTAGAAGAGTATAAAAAAAGAGACAGTCACCTTCCTCACATGGTAGAATATCCCGATTGCAGGAATATTAACATGAAGTTATAGTATCATATAATAAATACCAGTGTAATGACACGTTTATCAAACAATTTTACCTTAGCTGAATTTACCAAGAGCCAAACCGCAACTAGGAAAGGCCTAGACAATACCCCGGGTGAAGAACATCTAGCCAATGCAAAAGAGCTTTTTGAAAATGTGGTGCAGAAGGTCAGAGACAACTTTGGTGTGACTGTAATCAACTCAGGATACAGAGGCCCGGCTTTGAATGAAGCTGTAGGTGGTTCGAGCAAATCACAACATTGCAAAGGTGAGGCGGTGGACATAGAGTGTCCAGGCACGGGAAATTATGATGTTGCCAAATGGATCGAAGACAACTGTGACTTCGATCAGTTGATATTAGAATTTTACACTCCAGGCATACCTGATTCAGGATGGGTACACGTATCGTACAAGTCGGAAGGTAATCGTAAGAGTGTATTGACTGCAATGAAAGAAAACGGTAAAACTGTTTACAAGCCTGGTCTTATCCAATAAATACGTACATTATGTTTTCAACAATAAAGATGGCAATAGCCATAATGCTTATCACAGGAATAGCCGGTGCGGGTATGTACGTGATGAAATTACGTGCGGACAACGCCACGCTGAAGGCGAACCAACTAAAACTTGAAACAGCGGTTGAAGAACAAAACAAAGTGTTAGAGCAACAGAAGGCAGACTTTGAAGCAATAATGGAAAGCAACAAGAAACTTAATGTGTTGATCGGAACTTTCAAAAAAGACCTCGATGATCTAGACAAGAGATTCACAAAGAAAAACAGAGACATTGGCAAACTGGCGTTACAAAGAACAAAATCAATTGAAAGAATTGTAAACAAGGGTGGCAAGAACGCCGCAAGGTGTATCGAATTGGCATCAGGTGCCGAACACACAGAAGAAGAATTAAAAGCAACATTGAAATCACAAATCAACCCAGAGTGCCCGGCACTAGCGAATCCAAACTATGTACCATTCCAATAAAGATAAAACTTATAGACTATCATGGATAGTAGCAGTACCACTGATGGTGTGTATGCTATTATCAGGATGTAGTATAGGTGGCGAAAAGAAGATAAAGATATTCTCAGTCGAGGAGCCTAGAAAGAAATTAGACTATCCTATGCCAACTCCATTGCAGATGGAAGAGATCAAGTGGATAATAATCACTTCGGAGAATGCAGATGAGGTTTTCAAAAAACTAGAAGAGGCAGGCATAGATCCCGTATTGTTTGGAATCACCGACAAGGACTTCCAGGTGCTGGCCAGAAACTTTGCACAGATCAGGCAAAAACTGCAGGAAACCAACAACCTGCTCGAAGAATACAAGAAGTACTACGAAGACTCTGGTAATTCCAAATAAATACTACTATTATGAAAATCAGTGATTCAACATCAATTTCAATGCCTATGCGGAATCTGTTGTCCATTGTGGCCGCAGTAGCGGTTGGAGTTTGGGCATACTTTGGTGTGATCGAAAGACTGAACAAGTTAGAAACAAATACAGTCTTGATTGAGAAAGACATGAGTGCTGAGGACGAAAGATTACACAACGAAGTCAAACAGAACACAGAATTTAGGATCAAATATCCAAGAGGTGAGTTGGGGCAAAGTTCACAGGACATTGAACAATTCATGTTGATAGAGGATCTTTATAAAACAGTGGACAGAATGCAACAGCATCTAGACAGCATGGCTAACAATAAAATTAACATTGAGTTCTTATCAAAACAAATGGAAAAGGCTCAGAAACATATTGAAGATTTGAAAGACGCTGACAGAGAAATAGTTTATAAAAACGGTAACGGGGAGGGTCATTAATGATAGAATCAGTTGTAGCATTATTGATGTTTGTGAATGGTGAGATCAAGGAACACAGAATACAAGAAAACATGGCAAAGTGCCTGCGAGGTAAAAGACAAGCAGAGAGACAATACAGTGCCAGTGTGAAATATCAATGTTGGAAAGGCCAAGCCGAAACAGAGATATACATGGGCCAGAAGTCAATCAAAGCAATTATATTGAAATAGTATGCAGACAGTAATCAAAGTTATAGCAGAACACCTAGATGTAGCAGAAGGCAAAGTAGTACCTACAGCACACCTAGTAGATGACTTAGGTGCAGATCCATTTGACACAATCGAATTATGCATACAAGTTGAAAAAGCAACTGGTGTCAAAATATCAGAGGACGACGGTGACAAAGTCCAGACTGTTCAAGATTTAATAAACCTAGTAGAGAAAAAATAATGTGGACATACAGATGTAAACTGAGAAGAGTGGTAGACGGAGACACAGTTGATGTAGACATAGATCTAGGATTTGGCATATGGCAGATGAATGAACGTGTGAGGATTATGGGCATAGACACACCGGAATCGAGAACAAGAGACAAAATTGAAAAGAAATTTGGATTAGCCGCAAAAGCCAAACTGAAATCACTGCTAGGACCTAACCCTGTATTGCAAACAACAATCAGTAAAAAAGGTGAAGACATGAAGGGCAAGTTCGGTAGAGTACTAGGTGACTTCCTTATAGAGGGCAAACAAGTGACTGAAATCATGTGCAAAACAGGACACGCAGTACCATACTTCGGGGGAGCAAAAGCGGACACGCAGAAACAACACATGAAGAACAGGAAGAAACTTGTAGCTGAAGGTGTGGTCAAAGGGGCAATAGAATAAATACGCATATTAACGAGGAGAGCAAATAAATGGAACTATTAATTACATTAGCAATGAAATTTTGGCAGTGGACAGTGTTAATCGCTGTCGTAATAATTGCCGCGATCATAAATTTCACAGACAAAAGGGCAAAAACAAAATTAAAATTCTATTACAAAGGAATGCCAACCTTGCAACCTGTTCCTATCAAAACAAAAGGCAAAGGGTTTTGGAAAGGTATTGTGATGTGGTTGCTTTCCACAAGGAACTGGATATTAACAGAAGACTGGAAATACAACATAGACGGCACAGAGTATGTGATACCAGCGGGTTTCCAATTTGATGGTGCAAGTATTCCTAAGTTCCTGAGAACTTTCTTCTCGCCAGTTGGTGTTCTTCTAGTAGGTGGCCTGGTTCATGACTATGCCTACAAGTACAAAACACTTTTGAAGAAAAACAAAAAAGACACAATGGGTGAAATAACGCAGAAAAGAGCAGATGAGATTTTCAGAGACATCAACATTATCGTCAATGGATTCTACACAATGAACAGACTTGCATATTGGTCATTGAGAATAGGTGGCTTTGTTGCATGGAATGGTCACAGAAAAAGAAACGCTAAAATCCCGGGTATAAAATAATGGCTGAATTAAAAGAAGATAAACTGATTATTAAAAACGACAACATGGTCAAGAAAGGTGCCAAAGACGGCTGGGCACTAATCAAAATAATTTGGGTATTCTTGAGAGACGAACTTCCACAATTTCTGTCTAACTGGAGAACAGTTCCAAGAATCATGATGGCATTGTACGGAATAGTGTTCTACAACACAATGCAATGGTTCATGATGCTAGAAAATCCAAACAACGCACAGGCAGGTTTTGTGTCAGTTGTAGTTGGTGCGGGTGCGGCCTGGTTTGGACTTTACGTTAACGGTAAGAAGACAGACATCAAAAAATAATTACCACACATTGACAGTAAATAATTCTGTTATATAATATTACATATGAAGAATTATTACAACGTGCTAGGTGTGAATGAACAAAGCACCAGTGCGGACATTACAAAAGCATTCAAAGATCTAGCAAAAAAGTATCATCCTGACAGGGGCGGTGACGAATCAAAATTTAAAGAAATTAATGAAGCACATGAAACTTTGAAGGATTCACAAAAGCGTCATGACTATGATACCATGCGGAAGTTTGGATCAAGTGGTACAGGCGGACAACACCCTTTTTTTAATGAAGACGTATTTGGTGATTTCTTTTCTGGGTTTCAAAAAGGTGACATGGACTTCGGAGGACGATTTAATTTTACACAAGGCCCAGGCCGAGCTCGTACATTCAGATCCCAACCACAGGGTAACAAAAATGTGCAGGTTAGAATGGCTTTAAGCATCAAGGAAGCCATGATGAACAATGAGAAAACTATAAACTATAAATTGCCATCAGGTCGAGAAGAATTTGCCACGGTCAAAGTGCCCGCAGGCGTGCAACACGGTGTAACATTTAAATATGCAGGAATGGGAGATGACTCCATAAAAAACATGCCACGTGGAGACCTTATGGTTATCATGAGTGTGTTAGACTCAGATGGATACACACGCAAGGGCAACGACTTATACACAGACAAGACAATAGACTGTTTCCAAGCTGTGAGGGGTGCGGACTTCAATCTTAAGACCCTAGACAATAATATTATTAAAGTGAAAGTGCCTGCAGGAACACAACCTAACACAATATTACAAGTACAAGGAAGAGGCATGCCGGTGCACAAGACAATAGGCATACGTGGTAACCTTTACGTGAAGATACACGTTTTGATTCCACAACTGAGTGCCTCCGACTTGAAGAAGATAAAGGATCTATGATTCAAGTATTCCAATATCCATACGAAACACTCCTACAAACCAGCACACCATGGACAAAGGATGACAACATCGTGGGTTACGAGGACATCGAAAAGTTCGAGGCCGACATGGTCAAACTGATGCTAGACGAACGTGGCATGGGGTTGGCCGCAAACCAGATAGGCATTACCAAAAGATTTTTTGCTATAGGTCACGAAACATTTGACACATTCCAAAAACATGCTATAATTTGGAATCCACATGTGATAAATTCAAGTAAAGAAAAGGTTATTGATGTGGAAGGATGTTTGAGTTTTAAGGACATCTTCGTAAAAGTTGAAAGACCAAAACAAATAGAAGTGCAATATGAAACAACACAAGGAAAAACAAAATTCGCAAAACTCGACGGAATGGAGTCAAAATGCTTCCAGCATGAACTCGATCACCTTGACGGTATTACATTTAATAAAAGAGTCTCTAAACTGCGATGGGACATGGCAAACAAAGGATAGACAATGTTAGAAGCAAATGAAGGACTAGAAAATATATTTGAAAATTCGGTCAAGGAAGCCGAGAAGAGAAGACACGAATACGTAACAATCGAACACGTATTGCTATCACTTATTAAAGACGAGTCCATAGGCACAGTGCTACATGATTTCAAAGTACAAGTAGGTGCTCTAATAAAAGATGTTGAAGATTACCTTGACACAAAATGCAATGATATTATTGCAAAGGGAAAAGAACCAATGACTCCTAGGAAGACAGCATCACTTGAAAGATTAATGAATAGAGCGTTTACTCAGGCACTGTTCCAGGGTAGACAAGATGTTACATCAGTTGATATACTAATATCAATATTTTCTGAGAAAAAAAGTTATGCCGCATTCTTTTTAAAGAAACACCAGGTTAGCAAACAAGATCTTATAGATTTAGTTTCTACAGAAACTATATTAGATGACGGAATGGCGTCAATGGGTGGACCACAACCAGGAGGCCCCGAACAGAAACTTAGACCTAACCAAGCAGACAGGATACTAAAAAGCTACTGTGAAAATTTAAATCAGAAATACTTTGATAAGAAAATTGATCCAGTCATAGGTAGGAAAGAAGAAACTGAAAATTTAAAACAAATACTCGCAAGAAGGAATAAAAACAATGTTCTTATTGTAGGCGATCCTGGTGTTGGTAAAACAGCAGTTGTAGAAGGCCTAGCTAGAAGAATTGCAAAAAACAAAGATGATGTGCCCGAATATCTCAAAGACCATATTGTTTGGAGTCTGGACGTAAACAGTTTAATAGCAGGGAGTAAATTCAGAGGTGACTTCGAAGAAAGATTGAAACTAATTGTTAATGCATTAGATCAAAAGGGCAAGTCTATCTTGTTCATAGACGAAGCCCACATGATAGTTGGTGCCGGTGCAACAGGCCAAGGCAACAACATGGACATGGCTAACATGCTTAAACCTGCACTCTTAAAAGGATCGATCAAAGTACTTGCTTCTACCACGTGGGAAGAATACAGGAAATACTTTGAAAAGGATCGAGCATTGATGAGAAGATTCCAAAGACTTCAAGTTGGCGAACCTTCAAAAGAAACAGCAGTAAAAATACTTAAAGGTGTAAAACAATATTATGAGAAGTTCCATAACTGTACAATAACAGACGAAGCCTGTGAGGATGCAGTAGATTATTCAACTAAATTTATCGCTGACAAGAAACTACCAGACAAGGCCATAGATGTCATAGACGTTGCCTGTGCAAGACTGAGACTGAATGGAGTCAAGGATGGCAAGATCGATCACGAAGAAATAATACATGAGATATCTGTCATGACAGGAATAAGCATTGAACAGTTGTCGCAAAAACAAGCTAGTAATCTAAAAACACTCGAAGAGAAGATGAAACTGCAAGTTTATGGACAGGACAAAGCAATCAACACTATCACAGACAAGATCCTGGTTGCCAGAGCGGGACTTAAGAGTTTGACTAAACCTGTTGGATCGTTCTTATTCCTAGGCCCAACGGGTTGTGGTAAGACGGAGACTGCAAAACAACTGGCAAAAACACTAGGTGTTGAACTGATTAGATTTGACATGTCGGAGTATCAAGAGAAACATTCTATTGCAAAACTGATTGGATCGCCTCCGGGATACGTTGGCTATGAAGATTCCAATATGGGTGGTGGTATGTTTATCAACGAAGTTGAAAAAAATCCACACGCAGTCGTATTGTTCGACGAGATAGAGAAAGCACATAGAGATGTATCGAACATGTTGCTACAGGTGATGGACTATGGTACAGTCACAGGATCAAATGGTAAGAAAGCAGACTGTCGAAACATTACACTAATAATGACATCTAACCTAGGTGCAGAAGAGCAAGAAAGAAACAATATAGGATTTGGAAAGAGTGAGAGAACAGGTGAGGATGATAAAGCACTTAAGAAGTTCTTTCCTCCAGAGTTTAGAAACAGACTAGACGCAGTAATTAAGTTTGACAAATTAGGCAAAGACACAATGAAATCCGTTGTTAAGAAGTTCTTGCAAGAGTTAAATGCAATGACCATTGAAAAAGATGTAGAAGTAAATGCTACAGACACGGCAATTGAGTTCTTGATGACAAAAGGATTTGATGCAAAACTAGGTGCCAGACCTTTACAACGTGTAATAGATGATGAGATAAAGAAACCCTTATCTAAGATGATGTTGTTCGGTGAACTTACAAAAGGCGGTATGGTAGAAGTTGGACTTACAGATGATATAGTTCCAAAACTAACAGTAAATTTCAAAGCAAAGAAAGAGCCAAAAGTGCTAGAACCGGTCAAACCTAAGATGTCTGATGAGAAAAAATCACAATAAATTATACTACGGCAGATATAGGCACAAGACAGTCTTCAAACTGCCTGGTAGCCTAATGTTTTATCCAACCACAGATGAGCACCTACTATATCTAAAGAAAGAATATGCAGATGCACCAGATATATGCCACCTAGCCAGTTTTATAATTGCTAACAGGAGAAATTTGAAGTTTCGTATGCAGGACAGGAAAACCATATTCTATTCGCACCTTGACAAGTCGCAGGAACTGATAGAACGTTTCTGGGATTTCTGGGTTGGATCCGAGACAGTGGATCCGAGGTTCAAGAATCTCGGTAAGGACACTGTAGGATGTACAAGACTGCCACATGGCAAATATCAATACCAGGTGTACTTAAAAAAAGATGCACAGGTGTACATGACCGACGCACAGAAGAAAAGCCTATGGGAGTTCTTGGAGAGGAATGTAGACAACTGTTTAGTAACGAACTACAACATAATAGACTTCCTTGAAGACAGATCTCAGCACTGCTTTGGCGGATATTTCTATGTGAAAGAAGAAAAATTCTTGACACCAATATATATGTTAGCACAGCAGGCCATAGAAAAAGTAATTCAATTTAGAAAGGTTAAAAATGGAAGCAATAAAAAAACTACGAGATAAGAAGATATTCAATGATCAAAGCATCGTGGAAAGCATGATACAAAAAAACTGGATGGGGTCTCCTGTCATCAAGAGAAGCTTATTAAGGGTAAGAAAAGTCGACGAAGACCATTGTCTTTGTGAGGAACTGGGAGAAGCAGATGGCAAAGCCTATAAGATCAAGTATATCAATATATTGACAGTTGATGGACAAGAACCTAACGAGTTGGCCGCTGTGTACGGACTAGGCCCAAAGACAGCAAGATTCAAAAGAAAAAATACTGAATAAATAACAACGATGGCACAGACAAGTACAACACTATTAGCATCTAAATCGCACCTGGCAAACGTTACTGGTACAGATATCAGTTTTACTGCCACGGGATCGGAGTACAAGATTACATCTACAACTACAAGTTTGGCTGGATTCAATGTAAGAGATCTAATAACTGTCACAGGCACTTCAAACAACAATAGCACTTTCACTGTCAAGACGGAAACTTCGGCTAATGAACTAATTGTAGAAGAAATTGTAACAACAGAAACAGCAGATGGATCTACAACAACGACATTAGACCACACAGGATTTGTAAGTGATAAGTCCAAAGGTGACGGGTACTATTCACAACCAGATGGTGTCCACACAGTTGCTTATCAAGTAAATTCCACAATGACTGGTTCCATAAAGATGCAGGGATCATTGGCCACCACTCCAACAGAAGATGATTACTTTGATATTACAGGCACTACTTTCACAGCAGACCAAAGCACTTTGATTTCGACCGCAAATTTCACTGGCAATTTTGTATGGGTAAGAGCAAAAGCCACTTCAGTTACAGCAGGCACAATTAGTTCTGTGCTGATCAATTCGTAAAATTAGCAGTATTACTAGGTTCTAGCAAGATCAACTTGGTTGACAATTTTCCAATGTATAGTACAATAATAATATGACAGACAATGAAATTGAAAATATACAAACACTTGATATAGAAGTAACAGCAGAATCAATAGACGCTCACGTATTGTGTCTTAGGGAAAACGGATACAAAGTTGAGAAAACCTGGACATCCTGGATGAAATACAGTATTGCTTTTTTACTCGGTGCGTACGTCGTTGGGCTTGTGCTTTAAAAATGCAAAAGGATATCTACAAAGAAGATTATTTTGGGACGGTTATGTGTATCCTTATTGACGAAGCACGTAAATTTTTGCCTTCGTATAAGCCTACATCAGACGTCCATAAGGTTCAGAATGATATGTGCAAAGCTGGTAGTTGGATAGAGAACATGCCTATAGGCACTATAGTGCAATCGGATCCACAACAATCTATCGTAAAGTTACAAAAAGATGTTTTGCCGGAATACAGAAGACTTGCCGCTAATCTAATCGATCGTTTCATTGATTCTTTCGAAGCACAAGGTGGCAGTAGAACACAAATCACAGACCACTTTGAAAGGATGTACAAATGGAAACAATAGTGATAACATGCACTAACAACGACAGGACTAAAGAAGCAGAAGTGTTAGAACGCTCAGATATGTACATGAAAGTTCAAGTACCAGGAACTCAACTCTTTATCGAGATGTTTAGGGATGACGTAAATATTCCGTATACAGGAAGGACAGCAGGATTAGAGTTTGAATGGGAACCGAAAAATTAAAATTTAAATTAGAACTATACGCCACAATGTGGGACAAATCGCCTCATGCAGAGATCATGGTCGATAATCAAACTTATTTTAAAAAAAACATAACAGGCTCTCAGGATAAACCAAATGTTATTGAATTCGAACACGAGTGTGAGGAGGACAAATTATATCAGCTAGTGATAAAGAGGTCCAACAAAAGCAATGGACAAACAGTGGTTAATGAAAAGGGAGACATACTTAAAGATCAATTATTGAACATTAAAACTATTTCAATAGACGACATTGATCTGGGATCACTTATATATGAAGGAGTATACACACCCAATTATCCTGAACCATGGGCTACACAGCAAAAAAAACAAGGTCATGAATTAAAAGCATCGTTTACAAATGTCACCCAAATGGGGCATAACGGCACTTGGACATTTGGCTTTACCTCACCGTTTTACATGTGGCTGTTGGACAACCTTTACTAATAAATATGCTTATATGAGAGCATCACAATTTATCAAAGAGAACATAGATTCAGACGCTGTAAACGAGCTGGATACATACATTATGAACAACGAGAACCTGTATCGTAGACGATTCATGCCCATCATATCAAACATCAAGAGAAAACTAGCAAAGAACGTTTATGATCACGAAAAGGCACAAAAACTATGGATGTACCTGGTGGACGATGCCGCAAAAGAGTATGTGAGAGAATTTGGATCCACGCAAGATGATGTCAGCAACATGTTCCCCAAAGAAACAAGACAACAGGTTGCGAGACTTATATCAGACAGAGAACTAGAAAATATAAAGCAAGGCGAATACGATGCACCTAAGGGAACTGTTTCTTAAGGAAGACGATCGTTCAACAGCAGTTTTTGCCTTTGGCCGATTCAATCCACCAACAATAGGACATCAAAAATTAATAAGCAAAGTAATAGATACCGCACAAGGCCTAAATGGCAAAGGTTATATCTTTCTATCGCAAAAACAGAATAACAAAACAGATCCACTTACGTTCAAAGAGAAACAGGATTACATTAAGATGTTTTATCCTACACTTGCCATAGGAGATGCTGGTGTGAAAACAATTATCCAGGCATTACAAAAAATACAATCCGAGGGCAGGACGAGGATTGTAATGATAGCTGGATCAGATAGGGTCATGGAGTTCAAAAAACTTTTGGATCAATACAACGGGAAACCAGACAAGGCAGGTAATGAGCTTTACAAATTTGACAAAATTGATGTAATAAGTGCTGGAGAAAGAGATCCTGACCAGGAAGGTGCCACAGGTGCATCAGCATCGAAGGCCAGAGAACTTGCCAACAAAGGCCAAGAGCAAGAATTTTCTAGAATTATAATGGGTGGTAACACTGGTAAAAAGTTGTATGACATCATACAAGACAGACTTGGTAAGCAGATTGACGAAAACAACAAGAAGTTGTATAATGAAGATATGGAAGACGCAAAGCCAATTGTATATCTCGACATGGACGGAGTCCTAGCAGACTTCTTTGGCGGTATTGAAAAAATGTATGGTGTAGAGAATTGGAAACAACTTACCAACGACAAAACTAAAGATCTTAAGAAAGAGGTCATAGACAGAATCACTGGTACAGACTTCTTTGCAACATTACCTAAGTTTCCTACAGCAGATAGTTTAATCGACATGGTCAAGAAGTTTACAGGTGGAACATTTTCGATTAACACATCACCATTAAGAGGCGACCATGAAAACTCAAGCAAATACAAGAAAGTATGGATTTCGAACAACATAGAACGACCAGACGAAATTATAGTGACCGGTAGGAAAGAAACTTACGCCACAGACAAGGGCACAGGCACACCCAATATCCTAATAGACGACAGACCTGTTAACATACAGAAATGGCAGGCCGCTGGCGGGTACGGAATATTATACCAAGCAAACAGAGATCAACTAACCAAAGTTAAGAAAGGACTAGAAGACTATGGCAAAATTCAGCGGAATCAATAGACCATACAAGGCAGGTGAAATAGAAAAAACACCGCAAGAAAAACAGCGTGAACTTGATGAGAAGATGAAGAAGTTTCTAGCCAAAGGCGGAAAAGTAGAAAAAGTTAAAGCACACAAACCTACAAAACAACAGGAACGAGACTGGACCATTTAATGGATGAACTGGAGAGAATAAAGCAATTAGCAGGTGTGGATAAAATATCTTCTGTTGATTCCATGGGAGAAAATTTGTCCTACACAGGCACTGAAAAAGCAAAATACCAACGCCAACACAACATAAGACCGGGCTCAAACGAGTGGTTCAAGCTATGGTTTGCAAGGCCTAAGCTCACTGGTGAAAACCCAATGCCCAAAAACAAATAAATACTCGCAACATGCGAGCCATAGAATTCACAGAAACAAGTTGTCCTAGAACAAAAGCTAAAGAGTGTTCTTGTAGCAAGGTCAACAGCCTCACAGAAGCAAAAGAAACAACTATTGCACAGTGTATGTTGGAGCATTCCGACACTGTTAAGGGGTCAATCCTGCTTATACAAGCGCCAGGAACAGCAACACTTATCAAAGGCACCATCACTGGACTTTCACCAGGTGAACACGGTTTCCACATACATGAGTTTGGTGACATGTCAGACGGTTGCAAGTCTATGGGGGGACATTACAATCCAGACGACGTCAACCACGGAGACATCAACGAAGGACACGTAGGCGATCTTGGCAACATCACAGCAGATGAGTCAGGAACGGCAAAATTTACAATCGAAGCAAAAAGAGTTGACTTGCTAGGTGAACGTTCTATAATAGGCAGAGGTATAGTAGTACACTCAGATAGAGATGATCTAGGCAAAGGTGGAGATGCAGAAAGTTTAAAAACAGGTAACGCCGGTGACAGATTGGCATGTGGTGTCATAGTAACAAGATCAGACGAGGTGAACGAAGCACATGGTGGCGAGCACACCACATCAGGTAGGAGCATGACCAAAGGTGAAAAAGGAAAGAGAGAAAAAATTGTTAAAGGCATGAAGAAAGACAAAGCAGGATTCAAAAAAAGATATGGCAAAGACGCAGAAGCGGTGATGTATGCAACAGCAACGAAGCAGGCGATGAAATAATGAAGTTCTTAATTTTCAATGGCAGTCTAAAACCAGATGCAGAATCAAACACATTTTCTGTTTGTAAAATGTTGCAATTGGCATTTGAAAAATTAGGCCATGATTGTGAGATAGTCACCCTTAGAGATTTGGAATACAAGAGTGGCACAAAAGATATAGATGATGAGTTGAAGCCGTACATAATGAAAATATTCAACATGGACGGCATTGTGTTCGCTACACCAATATGGTGGGGCGTTCAAAGTTCTTACATTCAATCAATGTTTGAAAGACTAGACCCTATATACAGTTGGGCGAAAGATAACAAGTATCAACCATTTTACAACAAAGTTTTCGGCACATTGGTGTCTGGGGGAGGTGACGGGTTCCAACACATACACGCAAACTGTTACAACTTCGCGGCAAACCTAGGATTTACAATACCACCTAATTGCAATATCGAATCAAAAGCACAGGGCATGGATGAGATAACCAAAGACGAAGACACAGTGGAGCAAGTTAAAAACTGTGCGATTAACATGACAGTGTGGGCTGAAATATTGAAAAAGGCAAATCCAACCAAGGATGCAAGACACGGCACAGTCGATGTTAGTGCGGTAGGTGGAGAAGTTGATTACGCATTCAGTGACGACATTAACGAAGGTAAAAGGATTGCACGTAAAAAAGGACAAAAGGCCAAAAGTAAAAAACATTCGGATCTATACACGGATGAAGACCCAAAAGGCACAATACACGGATTGGGATTCAAGGATGATGCAACTGCAAGATCAAGTATTACAAAGATCAGGAAGTCAGGTAGATCACATGCACACAAGATACAGGCGGCGGTGGCAATGGAGCAGAGAGCGAGGGCGGCAGGCAAGACAGGCCCGGCGGCAATTTATAGAAAATTTATCAACTCCATGAAGAAAAAGACAAAAGCCAAGAACAAGAAAAAATGAAAATAAGTGAGATACTAACCAAATACGTTCATCCTGACGTTGATAAAATATTAAACAAATATCAAAGGCAGGCCAAAGGGAGGGCCACGATGGGCTATCATCCAATGATGGCATACCCCTACAAAGTGGAAGGTTGGTCTAAGAAGTATAAGAAATCGATCAACTGTAACAATCCAAAAGGATTCTCACAAAAGGCCCACTGTGCGGGTAGGAAGAAGAAATGAAGATTAAAGAATTCGTAATCATACCGTCAAGCATAGACGCAATGGGTCTAATACACAAACCAGGCACAGGACCTGACAACAGATTTGGCTTCAAGAATGTAGGTAACAACCGAGGAAATGAAACAAAGGAGGCTCCCCCTGGCACATACTTTACAAAGACAGGTAACCTTGTCAAAGGTAGACTTACCAAAGCGGCAAAAGAAAAAGGAGCAAGAGAAACAGATCCAAAAGATTCACAAAGATCAAAAGTGCCACCAGTAACACAAACCAACGAGGACGAACACAGCGTTGATCTAAAACTACCAACTGGTGAAAAAATGATTTTACAAGCAGATGACGAGGAACATACAAGAGGATTAGTCATAACAAGTAATGAAGACGGCAGTTATGATTCATACTATTGGTATGAAAATCCAAACGAGCCTATGCCTATAGAAGTCAAAATCAATGGCGAATCTGTTTCTAAAGATGCAAAAAATGTGCGTTGGGAATATCATCCTGAACTAGAAGAAGCAAGAGGTTCATGTTGGCACGGGTATCAACAAAAAGGCTTTAAAAAGAAGGGAAACAAAATGGTTCCTAACTGTGTCAAAGAAGAAGCCGCAGGAGTGGGTATTGTGACAAAACAGAACGCTACCAAGGACGTGCCTGTTGGCGGAGAGTACATGAATGTTAAGAAATTAGGATTGGGTAAAGGCAAGCCAAAGACAATAGGCGAAGAATGGGCAGAATTCAAAGAAAACTTTGCTGATAAAAAAGTCAAAGGCAAAAGCAGGCCTGGTAGAGTAAAACGTTCAGGTGCAAGTTGCAAAGGAAGTGTAACATCCTTGAGAGCGAAAGCAAAGAAGTACGGCGGTGAGAAAGGCAAGATGTATCACTGGTGTGCCAACATGAAGTCCGGCAGAAAAAAGAAATAATAATTACTTCTATATGAAGTATCACCTTGTATTAGGCTATTATTTGTTTGAAAAGTACAAAAAAAATCCTACATGTAGAATATCTATAAACGATCAATTGATAACAGATTTTGAATGTGACAATACAAAAACCATCGAGGTCGAATATAGCACCAAAGATTTAAGACGTTTTGATTCGTCCGATGGCAATCCTTATGTGAATGTCCGTAGTCGTTCACAGTCACACAGTTTTTCAATGCCCGCGAAGGCCAAGGTCATAGAAATGGACCTCACTGAACAGCATAGAGACAGTACCCTTTGTGTGGAAATATTGGACAATCCTACAAATTACACAAATGGATTCATGACAAAACGTAATTTAGTTTCTTTCAGGCCAATATACCTTATCCCAGAGTCATTGATTAAGAATAAAGTAAAATTAAAAAAATTCATAATGAAAAGTTTTGAAATTACACAAGATGTTGTTAAAAATCGGAGACTTGGCTACAGGGATAAATGGTGTTGGCCAGGATTCCACGATGAATTTATCCCTCCGTACCTAGGTGGCACACAAAAACTTTATTTTACAATCAAGAAGAAACAAAACTTCTATTTCCTTGCTTCAGACAAAACAAAATTTCCATCATTTCAGCCAACCAAAAACCCGAATCATGTTCCTGTCTATTATGGGTTTCCACAAATTGAAGATTTCTTTTATGCTTGGCTGAATCATTACACCAAGACAAATCGTAAAATTGTGTACGACAACTGGGTAAATGCCAACAAAGGAACATTGAAACACAAGCTAGACATAGATATCATAGAGAAGCCTATCAATAAAAAAAATAAATAGAACTAATGAAGATCAACGAAGTAATCACAACAAAGAAATTAGGCGAACAAGCGACTGCTGGCGCCACTAGTGCGGGTAACATAGCAACCGTAACCTCACCACACATTGCCATAGGCAAGGACAGGTTCTCAAAAGCGTATTCAGGATCTCCAGGTCGATCAGGTACGAGGGCACCAAGATTACCAAAAATTGTTCAGCCAAAAAACCCTGATGGTACTGCCAAAGGGGCACATAACCTACCAAATGTAAACTTGATGGGTGGACCTCTGGTAAAACGATAATGGAAACTTTAATTTTAAAGAAAGAATGGATTGTTAAGTGTCTTAACTGCGGAAACGACGCACATGATGGGCCATTACACAGGACCGAGCAGGATTATGACGGCAGAGAGTACCAAATAGAGGTTTGCAGGCACTGTAGATACGAAGAAGAGGCCGCATAAATATTGATATGAAGATACACGAAATTACAGAAGGTGCTGACTTTTACGGATACTACAAAGATCCCAAAGACCCCGAAGGAAGAACGATGACGTATCCTGATGGAATGGAATTCAAAACGCCACACAGATCAAACGCAAACGCAAGGATGTTGCTGTCAAGGATAGGACTAGACCCAGATTTTGAAAACACAGGTTCCACACCAATTGATAATTTTTTAGATGCCACAGACAAGTATCTAAGAATGAATGTTAGTGACAAAGATAATCCATTCTACGACGAAGTAGAAATGTACGACATGGAAGCGAAGAGATTCAAAAAAGAACATCCAGAAATTACACACGTGGGATTCAATTAAAATGAAATTCGATGAACTACAACACATGATGCAGAAGCCGGAAGTACAACCGGACACGTACGAAGCAGGCATGGCACTGAACCAATTGTTAAAGATTGGAAAACATGCAATCAAATTGCACAACATGATCGACAATGACGCTGAAATGGAATCATGGGTTGCCAAGAAGATAGACCTAGCAGGTGACTATGTCAAGAAAGTTTACAACTACACAGAAGGTGAGAAGGCGGGACTGTACGACGACGATGGCATGACCGAAGACAAACACTGTGGACCAGGAGAGTACTACTGTAGGATGTCTGGCAAGTGCAAACCAATACCAGCGGGACATACAGTAGACAAAGACGGCACATTAGTTAAGGAAGATGCATCTGGTTTCAAATTAGTTTCACAAGCAAAAGACATCGCTAAAAAGATGGCAGGCAATTACACTGGTGCTGTGAGACAGATTGAGAAACTACAGAAAGATCTATCAAAGAACAGTTCAGTGAAACAGGCATTACTACAGTTCAACGAAGACGCAGGCGAGGGACACATGAGCAAATCAACGCTGTACCACACTGCCAAGTATGCGATAGCACTTATGGGCATGATTGACAAAGGCGATGACCTAGAAGGTTGGGTGCAGAGCAAATTGAACAAGGCCGCGGATTATCTACAAGGTGCGTACAACTATGAAGAATATCAAAAGCTAAATCCTTACAGAGAAGAACTTGATCCAGCACTGATGCAGAGACACGCCCAGGTAATACAGAAGAACATCGATGAGATACTAGCAAGAGAAACAAAAATAGAGGACGTGGATACTAAACCAGGCATGATGAGGATCCTTGCAAAACGTGTTAACGAAGTGGAAAAAGAGATTGCCAAAGAAACAAGGAAGAAACCAGAAGTAAAAGAAGACGGACACACAGATGTACCAAGTGCAATAAGAAACTGTGAAACTATCATAGAGGATGCCATGCAAATGAAACAAAAACTTGAAACAATGCAAGGTGAATTGCCTAGCTGGATGACACAGATGATTGCCGTTGCGGCCAGTGATCTGAATGATGCTAGAGACTATCTTTTGAATCCAACAAGTGAAAGTGGTATAATGTATAGAGCCGGTGTAAAAAAGTACGGCAAAAAAGGTATGACGGCGATACAGAGTGCGGCAGGCAAGGGTGCATCACATCAAGAAATAGGAAAAATTAAAGACAAGTATCTCAAAGACGAACAAGAGCTAGAAGAAGGATTAAAAGACTGGGCAAAGAACACAGCAATGGCAGGGATAATAGTTGCAGGTTTGGCAGGTATAGGCAGTATAAGTGATGCTATTGACAATTCTGTGCCGGCAATAAGTGCCATGAACACTGCATACGAAATGGCTATTGATTCAGGCAATGACGATCTGGCAAAAATGATTAAAAAGGACCTGTCTGACGCTAAGGTTAGACTGAGTTCTGGTAAAGATCTAAGTTCTGTGGCAGACCTACAAAACAAATATGCCAAGTTCATGAAGACCGAAGGCCTTGCATACGAATCAAAACTAACTGTCCAGCTTAATCAACAACTTAAATAAAACTGTAACAAATATAAATACTTCATATGAGCACAAAAAAATCAGCGGACACAAGTTTTAGGGACCTAGTTGCACGTTTAAACGCAATGAGCAACGTTACTCCAGAAGAAGAAAGAGCACAACTTATGGAAGCGGCGGGCAAGGCTCCAAAAGTGCTAGATGACAAAGACATTTCACTGGCTGATATAGCCAAACTCGCAGGCATAAAGGAATACGTTGAGCCAGCACCGGTTTCAAAGAAAGCAGAAAAACTTGTAGAATCAATTACGGCACCGCAAAGTTCAATTTCAAAAGCAATAGCTGAATCAGACGCTGACGATTCTATTGCAACTTCAATAAAGAAAGAAGTCAATGAAGAAGTTAACAGGTTAGACAAAATAGCAGAGCTAGAGGCCCAATTGGCAGAATTAAAAACAGAACAAAAAGAAGAACAGACTTATGACTCAAAATCATTCAGAGAGGTTATTACAAAGGATATCGCAGAGTACATCAAAGACGCAGAAGATTCTCAGCTCGTGGAACTTTACAACACAATCTCAGACAATCAAGCAGTTTACAATGAAGAATCATCAAGCATTCTCATCAAGACTCCAGAAACTACTGAAATCATAGCAGACGCCGAAAAGTCCGAGGCTCCAGATGAGGAAGTGGTTGCTGAGAAAGAGGACGAAGGACAAGAGCACACGCACGATGACGGCACCACGCACACACACGAAGGTGGTGACAAAGAACACACGCACGATGAAGAACAACCCAAAGAAGAAGACATGGGTGAAGAAGTAGAAATTGAAGCACCTGCTGAAGACAAGTTCACAAACGACCTAGACCCACTAGAAAAAAAATAATTCCAAAAGAAATTAAATAAGTGTATGCAGATACACTTGACGGACAATAAGTTCAATACAAATCCCTATTATGCTGAACGCATCAAAAGTGTGTTCGCATGTCCTCCAAAAGAGACCGTGGAGATGTTCGACCAGAACGGATATGATCTCACTAAACTGGAACAGATGTATGCGGTGGCCAATGGCTCCACAACAACAAAGCACAGGAATTCTGAACACATCACACTTCGCCAACCATGGTTTACGAGCGATGACACCGAGCATGGACCACACATAAACCATGCCTACATGTTCGAGCGTAAAGGTTACACAGGTGATGCCTTGAATCAACTTAAAACATGGGCAGATTATAGACCGCACTTCCACAAACTGATAGCCATGAGACCAAAGTGGGGACTTGACTTCAGCATAGACTACTGTGACAGGGAGGGCAACGTGTTTGAACTGCTACACTGGGAGTACGATGGATTCGAATACAACGAGATAGCAGACAAGAAGGAAAAGATGGATGCGTTCCTTTTGAACCAGGACTGGGATGAACGGGCAAAGACCATGTTAGAACGCAAGGACGAGTGGCATAAACTGGGCTTTTTCGAGCAGAGTGCATGGAAAACTAAATTCTTTGGCATAGACAAAGAACGTTTCAAGATGGTGCTGTGGAAATAAATACTACAAATGAGCTCAATACCCTACAACTACGGATCATACATAGACGCTAAAGTGAACATGACTAATAATGGCACAGTTGGCACAGGGCGACAGATCAAGTCTCCGGCCAGTGCAGGTAGCAGGGGATTAGCAAAACTCACACAATTTACGAACGACAAGACACAGATGCAGTTGGGACAAGAAGCCATTGCAGAATCCATGGTGGAAATAAGAAGTATACTAAACAGAATTGACGGTGTTAACGCACCAGTACAGGAAGCACCAAAACAAAGCGATATAGATTTCACGAAATTAATGTTGGACATTTCTGCAATGAAAGACAGGATAGCAGAACTGCCTATAGATGACGATGCAAAAACATCGGCTTTGACAGCACTAGGACAAGTGGAAGATGATATATCTATGGATGAATCAGCGGTGCAGGAAGACATCGGTGACAAGGGCAGGATTGCGTTGGAGAAAGCAGGCTTTGACCCTATGAAAGTA